>Ga0265780_10008210_pt1 | contig 12702 bp, 10 predicted proteins | sample P1T30metagenome_FD_192432 | JGI IMG/M metagenome (GOLD analysis project Ga0265780, IMG submission 192432) | Plant litter microbial communities from East Loma Ridge, Irvine, California - P1 T30 | ecosystem: Environmental > Terrestrial > Plant litter > Unclassified | place: USA: California...
CCAGTCGCTGCGCACGGTCTCCAGGCCCTTGTAGACCATCTCTTCGCCGCCATCCACCGTGGCGGCGAGGCCGGCGTAGCGCTTCTTGCTGCCCTCGTCCGAACCGCGCACGGTCGGCATCAGGAAACGCCGGAAGTGCACGTCGTATTCCAGCTCCAGCGCGCTGTCGATGCCCAGCTCCGTACGCAGGTGCTCGCGCCACCAGCCGTTCACGTGATCCACCAATGTGCGCCCAATGCGCCGCGCATCCTCTTCTGCATGCGCGCTGCCGAGCCAGACGAAGGTCGAATCGGTGTCTCCATAGATCACCTGGTAGCCCTGCGCCTCGATCAGCGCGCGTGTGCGGTGCATGATGTCGTGGCCGCGCATCGTGATCGACGAGGCCAGGCGCGGGTCGAAAAAGCGGCAGCCAGTCGTGCCGAGTACACCGTAGAACGCGTTCATGATGATTTTCAGGGCCTGCGACAGCGGCGCGTTCTGCTCTTTCTTGGCTGCTTCCCGGCCCGCCCAGACTTGCGTGACGATGTTGGGCAGGCAGTGCCGTGTGCGCGAAAACCGGCCACCCCGGTAGCCGGGCACGGTGGTCTCTTCGGGTTCGCGCAGACCCTCGATCAGGCCCAGCGGATCGATCAGGAAGGTGCGGATAATGGACGGGTACAGGCTTTTGTAGTCCAGCACCAGCACCGAGTCGTACAGGCCCGACCGCGAATCCATCACGAAACCGCCCGGGCTGTCGGCGCCTTCGACATCGCCGATATTCGGCGCCACCCGGCCCTGGCGGTGCAGCAACGGCATGTACAGGTGCTCGAACGCGGCCACCGAGCCGCCGCTGCGGTCGGCCGCCAGCCCCGTCACGCTGGCCCGCTCGAGCAGGAACGCCAGCAGCTTCGTCTTGTCGAAGATGCGGGTGACCAGCTCGCAATCCTTGACGTTGTAGTAGGCCAGCGCCGGCTTGTCCTCGTTGAACATGCGGTCGATCTCGGCCATGCGGTCGTGCGGGTTGTCGATCGCCTTGCCTTCGCCCAGCAGCGTGCGCGAGACATTCTCGAGACTGAACGACGGAAAGGTCCAGGTGGCCGAGTGCAGCGCGTCGATGCCGTCGATGACCAGGCGCCCGGCGATGCAGATGAAGTAGTGTTCCTGACTGCCGCCGCGCTTGCCGCCAACCTCGCGCCATTCGATCGCGCTGCCATCGCGCCCCAGGCGCAGCGGGCGCTTCATGCCCTCGGCATGCCGCTGCAGCACGCGCATGTCGAACTGAATCACGTTCCAGCCGATGATCGCGTCCGGGTCGTGCTCGATGAACCAGGTTTCCAGGCGGTCGAGCAGCTCGCGCCGCGTGCTGCAGTACTCGAGATCGAAATCGCGCGCGCCATCGACGCCATTGGGCGGGCCGAGCATGTACACCTGGCGCTGCCCGCAGCCTTCCAGCGCGATCGAGCGCAGCTCGCCCTGAAAGGTGGTCTCGATATCGAGCGACACCGTGCGGATCGTTGGCCGGTAGCCGGGCGCCGGCTTCATCACGCCGTCGACCAGCAGCAGCGGATTGCCCTCCACCGCACGGCCAGTGAACGTTACGGGCGCGGTGATGAAGCGCTCCATCAGGTAGCGTTCGGGCGGGCGCACGTCGGCCTCGAAGACATCCAGACCATGCTGACGCAGCCGCTTCTCAATACTCATCAGCTGGCGGTACTTGCGGCAGTACAGGCCAGCCACGGGCCGATGCTGGAAGTCGAGCAGCTCGAGCGGCCGTAACTCCCAGCCGCGCTCGTCCTGCAGCAGTGTTTCGACGGTCGCTCGTTGCTCTTCCGGGATGAACGCGACCGGCGTTTGCACCGGAATCCGCACGCAGCGCGGGCCGGCATCCGTGGCGAGCCAGAATTCGACTTCACAGCCAGCAGCCGTGTCGCGCCAGTGGCGCGTCAACAGGAAGCCGATGCCGTCCGGCGCGACCGTGTCCATATCAGCGATAGCGTTGCAGCTCGGCCTCGGAAAACCCCGCCGCGCGCCGCCCATCGATATTGAAAGGCCCCTTCAGTACGGGCGCCTTGTAGCGCGCCGTCAGCTCGTCGTAGGTCGCGATCGGCTCGAGGCCGCGCGCCAGGCACAGGTCAAGGTACCAGCGGTTGCCGATTTCGACGTGCCCCACTTCGTCGACCAGCAGGCGGTCGAGGATCAGCGCCGCCGCCAAGTCGCCGGCCTGCGCGATCTTCTTGCGCAGCGGCGGAATCGCATCCAGGCCCCGCGCCTCGAGCGTGCGCGGCACCAGCGCCATGCGCGCCAGCACGTCGTCGCTCGTCTTGGCGACCATCTCCCACAGGCTGTCGTGGCCAGGGAAATCGCCGTAGGCGTAACCGAGCGTGCCCAGATGATCGCTGAGCATCGTGAAATGCAGCGCCTCTTCGTGGGCCACGAGCAACCAGTCGCGATAATACTGGCCTGGCATGCCGCCGAAGCGCCACAGCGCGTCCAGCGCGAGATTGACGGCGTTGAATTCGATGTGCGCCAGCGCGTGCACCAGCATCGCGCGGCCCTCCAGCGTGCCCATCGAGCGGCGCCCCACTTGCAGCGGCGGCACCAGTTCGGGCCGCGCCGGCCGGCCCGGGATACCGGCCGGCGCCGCCATCACGGTGTCGGTATCGATGTGGACCTTGCCGTCTCTGGATGCGGCAGACAGCGCGGCGACGGCCCTGGCTTTGGCGGCGGGGTCGGTTTCGAGCAGTGCGTGCAGCGCGGCGGCGCGGAGTTCCATGGTGTTGGCGATTCTGGCAAAAGGTGGCATTTTACCCAATCCGCCATCATCGCTACGGCGCGTGCCCTACATCTGCCTGAACAAATGCGCATACACCGGACTGACACGCGGCTTTTCCGGCCGCCCACGCAGTGTGAGCATCACCTTGCCCAGGTCATCCCGCCCCGCGCTCGTCACGCACGCCATATTCACCACCGTGCTGCGGCTCACCTGGCGAAACAGCGTCCCGTCGATCTGCGGCAGCAGTTCTTTCAGCGGCACCCGGATCAGCGCTTCGGCGTCGGCCGTGACGACATTCACATACTTGTCGATCGCCTGGAAGAATACGACGTCGGCCACCGGAATCATGCGCACCGCGTTGCCCACCGCCGCGCGGATCGTCGTCAAGCGTTCGACCGGTTCGACTGCCGGCGCCAGCGCCTGCAATTGCCCCAACAGCCGCGCCAACGCGTCCGGCGCCAGCGCATTCGGCGCCGATACTGCGCGCGCCTCGAACACCCCACGCAGGCGCTCGACCGTCTTGCCCAGGCGCGCGCTGCTGACCGGCTTGAGCACGTAGTCGAACGCCGCGTGCTCGAACGCCTGCACCGCGTAATCGTCGAAGGCCGTCACGAAGACGATGTGCGGAAACGGCGCCGGCCCTTCCCAGCGTTCGGCCAGCTCTTCGGCCGCTTCGAGGCCCGTCTGGCCTGGCATGCGGATATCCAGGAACAGCACGTCCGGCCGGAGCAGCAGGGTCTGTTCGACAGCGGCCAGGCCATTCGGCGCAGTGGCGACAATGTCGAGGTCGGGCCACAGCCCTTGCAGTGTCCTGGCCAGGGTGGCAGCGAGGATCGGTTCATCTTCGGCGATGAGGGCGCGTGTCATTGTTCGAACTCCAATGGAAGTGTCAATCGGGCCAGCGTACCGTGCGGATGCGCCGCGTTCAAGGCAAGCGCGGCGCGCTCGCCATACAGCGCGTCGAGGCGTTCACGCGTGGTCGTCACGCCGACACCGCCGCCGCCGCCGCCGCCAACTGGCGCACGGACCTGGTCGAGACCCAGGCCGGTGTCGCGCACCTCGATCGCCAGGGTCTCGCCGTCGAGCGCCGCGCTGATGGTAATGTCGCCGCCATCGACCTTCGGCTCCACGCCGTGCACGATCGCATTCTCGACCAGCGGCTGCAACAGCATCGTGGGCAGGCGCGCCTTGCGCAATGCCGGCGGCAGGTCGAGCTGGTAGCGCAGGCGCTCGCCCATGCGCACGCCCATCAGGCCCAAATAGGCCTGCATGGCCGCGAATTCCTGTTCCAGCGTCGTCGATTCGCTGCGCGAGACACTCAGCGTGGCGCGCAGATACTGGATCAGCTGGTCGAGCATGTCGCTGGCCCGCGCCGGGTCGAGCGCGATCAGGCCTTGCAGATTGGCCAGCGTATTGAACAGCATGTGCGGCTCGATCTGCGCTTGCAGCAAGCGCAGCTGCGCCTGCAGCGCCTGGCGCTCGATGACTTCGGCGCGCAGCTGCGAGGCGGCCTGCTCCTCTTGCGCGCGCCGTACACGTTCGCGGTTCATGATCAACACGACCATCAGCGTCGTGCCAAGGAAGGTGAAGACGATCATGCTGATGCGGTCGACCGATGGATACTCGGCCAGCGTGGGCGTGCGAATGCCGAGGATCAGCCCGGCCGTGTGCAGCCCGGTGAAATGGGCAATCGGCGCGGCCAGCACTGCCAGTGCGCCAAGCGCGGCCCATTCGCGCAACCGCCACCCCGCACGCTCGGGGAGCAGCTGGCGACCGCCGAACACGATGGCGAAGGCCACGATGCCGATCAGGACCGACACGACCAGATTCTCGAGAAAGCGCCCGGTGACCAGGCTGATGAAGCCGGCCAGCAGTGCACTGATGCCGATCGACAGCGGCAATTCGGTCAGCAAGCGGCGCAGGCGCGAGCGCGGTGCGCTCTGGGTCGGTTGGGAGATGCTGGCCATGGGGACTCGCTTTACTGTAATGACAAGGACATGCGCCATTGTGCCGAGCAGCCCCGCCGGCGGCAAGCGCCGGTGCGACGAAATGGAGAATGATGGGCGTGAACCCGGCCTGGCGGCGCGCCATCATGGCGTCCTGAGCGTCAGCCTTGCGCGGCGTGCGCCGTACGCCGGGCAAGCCTGACCTGTGAGGGGCTTCATCAAAAACCAGGTTCAGGTTCATCGGCACGGGCACATTCAGTTCGGCGGGCAGCGCCGCCACATCGCGCTTGCCGTCAATGATGTCGATCGCCGCGCATATCCAGGTTGACCCGGTTCGCCCCGCCATGTCATATTGCCATTTTTGCCAATCCAGGAAAGTCTTCGCATGCGTCACCTTGCCTCCGCGCTGTCCATTTCCATCGCTCTCGCCCTGACCGGGTGCGCAACATCCGCCCAGGCGCCCACTGACGCGCTGACGGCGCGCATCTCGGCCGACTCGCTGCGTGGCCACCTGTCGTTCCTGTCGTCCGACCTGCTCGAGGGCCGCGGCACGCCATCGCGCGGCGTCGACCTGGCGGCCGAATACATCGCGGCGCAGTTCCGCCGCTCGGGCCTCGAAGCGGCCGGTGACGACGGCTACTTCCAGACCGCGAACTGGCAATACGCTACGCGCAACGCGCAAGATATCGCCTTGACCATCACGGCGGGCGGCAAGTCCATGAACATCACCGGCACGGGCGCTTCGGCCAACTTCGTCGACCCGGTCACGCTGGCCACGACGCCTGCCGTCTACATGACCTGGCAGGCGGCGCTGGACGACCCGGGCGCGGCCAATGGCAAGGTGCTGGTGGTGCCGGCGGCCGCGATTCCCGGCGCGGGCGCCGCGCTGCAGGCCAAGCTGAAAAGCAAGCCGGCGCTGATCGTGCTGATCGACCGCGAACGGCGCCAGGCCCGCACCCAAGGAGGCTGGCTGATCGACCCGAGCGTCCCGGTTGTCAAAGCAGGCGCGCCGGTCGTGCTGCTGCACGCGCCCGATGCCGCTGCGGCGCTGGAACAAAGCGGCGCCAGCGTGGCCGCGAAGATCGTCGCGCCAGAGATCGCGCCGACCAAGTTGCGTAACGTGATCGGCGTGCTGCGAGGCTCCGACCCGGCACTCAAAAGCACCTACGTGATGCTCAGCGCGCACTACGATCACCTGGGCATCCGCGATGGCGAGATCTTCAACGGCGCCAATGACGACGGCAGCGGTACGGTATCGGTGATCGAGATCGCCGCGAGCATGGCCGCGCAAAAGGAGCGGCCGCGCCGCAGCATCGTGTTCGTCGCGCTGTTCGGCGAAGAACTGGGCCTGCTCGGCTCGCGCTACTACGCGAAACATCCCGTGTTCCCGTTGAAGGACACCGTGATGAACCTGAACCTCGAACAGCTTGGTCGTACCGACGACAGCGAAGGCCCGCAGGTCAGTTCGGCGACCATGACCGGCTTTGACTATTCGACCGTGGGCACGACCCTGCAACGCGCAGGCGAACGCACCGGCATCCGTTTCTGGAAGCACCCGGCCAACAGCGACCGTTACTTTGCACGCAGCGACAACCAGGCGCTGGCCGATGCCGGCGTGCCGGCCCACACGCTGTGCGTGGCGTTCGGCTTCCCGGATTACCACGGCAAGGACGACACCTGGGACAAGGTCGACTACGACAATCTGGCGCGCGTGAACCGCATGATCGCCGTGGCGCTGCAGGACATCGCCAACGATCCGGTCAAGCCGGCGTGGACGAATGTGCCCAACGCCGCCAAGTACCGCGAGGCGGCAGCGGCGCTGCAAGCGGCGAAATAATGATCGTCGGCTTGTCGATCCGCCCGGCCGGCACGCCCGCGCCGCAAGCGGTCGACCGGCTGACGCTCGTTGCCGGCGAAGGGATCGCCGGCGATCGTCACTGCGATCCGGTCTCGCCCCGCCAGCTCCTGCTGGCGAGCCAGGCCACCTACGCCGACTTCGCACTGGCGCCCCACGCGCTGCGCGAAAACATTCTTTTCGACCCACCCATCGACGATCTGCCGTCCGGCACCGTGCTGCAGATCGGCGCCGAGGCCCAGGTGCGGCTGATGTTTGTATGTGAAGCGTGCGGCCAGCTCGACCTGCATGGTGCGCGGCTGGCGGCGCGCATCGGCGCGCGCCGCGGCATGCTGGCGCGCGTCGTGCACGGTGGCGTGATTGAAGTGAGCGATGCGGTGCGTGCCCTTGGCCAGTCGCTTCCCGTTTGGTCGGTCGACTGGCATGAGCGCGTCAGGCAAGTCATCGATGCGATGCCGCCCGGGACCGTGATCGACTACGCGCTGCTGGCGCGCCTGGCCGGCATCCAGCCGACCTATTGCCGCGCCTTCCCTCGCCTGCTCGCCTCGCTCGGCCCGGCGTATGCGGCCCGGGCGATGGCGGCGCGGATCATCTCGCCATTGCCCCGTTGGGATGGCCGCGGCCTGTTCGACACGGTCATGCCGCTGCCGGTGCAGAGCCCACCCCTGCCGGCGCCTTCGGCTTGAGCCGCGACACGCCCAGGATCACCAACGCCAGTCCACCCAACTGGAACACCGACAGCGGTTCTCCCAACAGCAGCCACGAAGCGAACACCGTCAATACCGGGCCGAGGTTCCCCAGCGCCGCCGTCTGGGATGCGCCCAATCTGGCGATCGCCAGCGACAACCAGTAGATCGGCACCACCGTCGATACCACGGCCATCAGGGCGCCATTGAGCCAGACGGCGGGCGGCAGCGTCGCCAGGGCGGCGAAATTGCCGGCCAGCGCGTAATGCAGCAGCACGAAGAAGCACGATGCGCTGCCCGCCAGCCCCGCCATGCGCATCGAGCCGATCCGCCCGACGACCGCGCCGGTGCCGACGAAGTACAGCGCGTAGGCCACGGCGCTGGCGAACACCCACGCGGCGCCGGTCAGGAGACCATCGCTCATGCCGGTCGCCTGCAGGTCGTGCACGAACCCGATCCCGAGGCCCAGATAGCAGACACCAAGCGCCTGCAAGGTGCGCTTCGATGGGCGCTGGCCGGTCAGGCAGACCTGGAACAGCAGCACCAGCGTCGGATACAGGTACAGGATCAGGCGTTCCAGCCCGGCCGTAATGGTTTCAAGTCCGTAGAAATCGAACAGGCTGGCCAGGTAATAGCCGAAAAAACCCAGCGTGGCGATGTGCAGCCAATCCTTCGCCGTCAATGGCGTCGCCTTCGGATCGCGCGCCAGCCAGGCCAGGCCCAGGAACAGGGGCAAGGCAAAGCCCATGCGCAAAGCCAGCATCGTCAATGCGTCGACCGGCGCAGCCGCATACCCCAGCTTGACGAAGACCGCCTTCATGCTCATGCCGGTCGCGGCCAGGATCGCGTACAGCCGGCCGTCCTGCGCCCAGCGGCGCAGCCATGTCGTATCGTTCATCACTGTCACGGTCACGGTCACACTCATAGCGTAGCAAAGACCTTATTCTGCCGCGAAACCGGAAGCGCTAGAATGCGTCATTACTTGACTCAGCCTTCGCGTAGCGAGAAACCCATGCACTTCGACCTGACCGACCTGCGCCTGTTACTGGCGATCGAGGCCGCCGGTAGCCTGAGCAAGGCTGCCGAACGCTTTCCCATCGCCCTGTCGGCGGCCAGCAACCGCCTGCGCGGTTTCGAGCAGGACACCGGCATCGCCGTATTCACCCGCTCGGCGGCCGGCATGGCGCCCACGCCGGCTGGGCGCTTCATCCTCGAGCGGGCCGCGCGCATCGTCAATGAGATGGAGCAGCTGCGCGACACCGTGCGCGAGTTGCGCGGCCAGCGCCGCACGTCGGTGCACCTGGCCGGGACCACGGTGGCGATCAGCACGTTCCTGCCGGCCGCGCTGGGTGAATTTTTGGCCGACTACCCCGACGTCGACCTGCAACTGGATGAGTGCACCAGTCCCGACATCGTGGCGGGCGTGCGGGCGGGCGACATCGAGCTGGGCATTTTCGATGGCAACGTGGCCACCGGCGAGATGATCTCGCTGCCATTTCGCAGCGACCGCCTGGTGATGCTGGTCCCCGCCGGCCATCCGCTGGCGCAGCGCGCAACGATGAAGTTGCGCGATGCGTTCGAGTACGCATTCGTGTGCCTGCCGCCCGAGCGGCCGATGCAGCACTTCATCGAGGCGCGGGCAATCCAGAGCGGCCGGCCGTTGAAGGTACGGGTACGGGCGCCGGGCTTCGACGCCATCGCCCAGCTGGTAGCGCAGGATGCCGGCATTGCGATGCTGCCCGAGGTGGCGGCCAGCCGATTCGCCCGCGACCTGGCGGTTGTCAGCGTGGCGCTGGAAGACGCCTGGGCGAATCGGGAGCTTCGTGTTTGTGTCGCCGATCCCACACTGCTGTCGCCACACGCTGAATTGTTATTAAGTTATCTAGCGCACAGCCGATGAATTTTGGAAATGTTGTAATGCCCTTGTCGCGCACGATTGCGGTCGGGGCGTGAATCAAAGAATTAGCAACAGGTGTAAGCTAAACGACAACATTTAATTTTAAGGAGCACACCATGAAAACCACCATTACCATTTCCGCCCTGATGCTGAGCGTCGCAATGCTGGCTGGCTGCAACAAGAACGACAATATGGGTCCAGCACAAGAAGCCGGCGCCGCTGTCGATAACGCAGGCGCAACCGTCGCCCAGGAATCGAAAGAAGCCGTCGCCGCTGCCGATGCAGCTGCCGAGCGCGCTGGCGACAAGATGGAAGTTGCAGCTGACAAGGCTGAAGCCAATATGGACGCCGCTGGTCAGCGTATCGACGCGGCAACTGACCGTGCCGGTGCACGTATCGACGCTGCTGGCGCCGAAGTGCGCCAGGAAAGCCGCGAAGCTGCTGCTGCCGCCAAGGAAGCCACCAGCGATGCAACCGCTGCGGCTGGCCGTAGCGTCGAGCGCGCTGGCGAAAAAATGCAAGACGCTTCGAAGTAATTCGCAAGAATCAGCTTCACGAGCAGTCGTGTAATGCGCAAGCCGCGACCCGGGCAACCGGTGTCGCGGCTTGTTCACGTCCCGCACATCAAGCGATGAACGGCGTCTCTGCAATCCCCTGCACGCCCGGCCGCAGGATGACGACCGAACCTGCATCGCCACCGGGGCTGCCCGCCCCAGCCGGATCGATCGACGTCACGAGCAGCATGTCCAGCGCTGGTCCACCAAAGGCGCACATCGACGGCTTGGCCATTGGCAGCGCCAGTTCCCGATCGAGGGTGCCCGCAGGTGTAAAACGCTGCACCACGCCGCCATCGTTGGCGCACGTCCAGTAGCAGCCATCGGCGTCGACCGCCGCGCCATCGGGCCTTCCCTTCTGCCCGCTCAGGTCAAGAAACACACGCTCGCCATGCGGCATACCGGCATCGATATCGTAGTCATATGCCCAGACGATGCGGCGCTTCGGATGCGAGTCGGACAGGTACATCGTGCGGCCATCGGGCGACCAGGCCAGGCCATTTTGCGTGAGCAGATTCGTCACCACCGGCCCATGCAGGCCGCCGGCGGCGCTGTAGCGATACAGGCCGCCGACCGCGCGCGCCGCGCCCATGTCCATGAACATGGTGCCGCTCCAGAACCGGCCCTGCCGATCGCAGCGCCCGTCATTGAAGCGCATGCCCTCGCCCAGCTCCGCCGTCGATGGGGCGCCGAGGCGGCGTGCGTCGAGCGTGCCATCAGCGCCCAGCACCAGGTGAAATATGCCGGTCTCCATCCCGGCGATCAAGCCGCCGTTGCCGCTGGCCGCAATGCACGCCACCATCTCGGGCGCCGTCCATTGCTGCAGCGCGCTGCTGGCGTGGTCCATGCGCCAGATACGGCGCGCGGGGATGTCGACCCAGTACCAGGCCGCTTCCCCCGCGTGCCACAGCGGGCTTTCACCGGTGGCGCAATGCACACCGGAGATACGTTCGACTGCCACGGACATCGCTTACAACCCCTTGATTTCGCGGTGCTTCGGCACCAGCATTTTCATGACCGTCCACGCCACCAGGTAAGCCACGGCGCAGATCGAGAACATGATCATATACCCGGTCTGCAATTGGCCGAGCGCGCCGTAGTGGTCGAACAGCGCGCCACCGAGCTTGGTGAGCAGCACGCCGCCCAGGCCACCGGCCATGCCGCCGATGCCGACGACCGAGCCGACGCTGTGTTTCGGGAACATGTCGGACACCGTCGTGAACAGGTTTGCCGACCAGGCCTGGTGCGCCGATGCGCCGATGCCGATCAGGATCACCGGCACCCAGAAGCCCAGGTAGCCGAGCGGCTGCGCCAGCAGCACCACCAGCGGGCACAGGGCGATGATCAGCATAGCCTTCATGCGGCCGTGGTAGATGTCGGCGCCGCGGTTCAGGAACCAGGTCGGCAGCCAGCCGCCGCCGATACTGCCCACCATCGTCATGCTGTACAGGACGGCGAGCGGGATGATCATGTCGGTGGCCGACATGCCGTACTGCGCCGACATGTACTTGGGCAGCCAGAACAGGAAGAACCACCAGACGCCGTCGGTCATGAATTTGCCGAAGGCGAACGCCCACGTCTGGCGGTAGCCGAGCAGTTTGAACCACGAGCCCTTCACCGGCTGGCCCGTTGGCGCGGCCACGACGCCGGCATCGCTGTTGATGTAGGCCAGTTCGGCGGCCTTCAGGCGCGGCTGGCGCTCCGGCGCGTCGTACAGCCAGATCCAGAGGCCCATCCACAAGAAGCCGATGCCGCCGATGACGATGAAGGCTGACTGCCAGCCCCAGTGCTTGGCGATCAGCGGCACGGTCAAGGGCGCCAGGATCGCGCCGACATTGGCGCCCGAATTGAAGATGCCGGTGGCAAACGAGCGCTCGCGCTTCGGAAAATATTCGGCGGTGGCCTTGATCGCGGCCGGGAAGTTACCGGCTTCGCCAACGGCCAGCACCGCCCGGCCGATCATGAAGCCGGCCACCGACACCGGCACCACGGCCAGGCCGATGCTGGTAAAGACCGTGTTGACCGCTTCGCCGATGCCGATCGCGTACGCGTGGCCGATGGCGCCGAGCGACCAGACGACGATCGCCAGCACGTAGGCGCGCTTGGTGCCCATGCGGTCGATCACGCGGCCGGCGAACAGCATCGAGATCGCATACACGAACTGGAAGGTGGCGGTGATGTTGGCGTAGTCGGTGTTCGACCACTTGAATTCTTCGGTCAGGACCGGTGCGAGCAGGCTCAGGACCTGGCGGTCGAGGTAGTTGATGGTGGTGGCGAAGAACAGCAGCGCGCAGATCGTCCAGCGATACCTGCCCACCACCGACTGCGCCGGGGTTACGTCGATGACTTGCTGATTCATGGTGATCAGTTCTTTTCAAGTTGGGTGACAGCCGGTGTCTCCCCCGGCTGGTAGTGCGGCTAGTCGAACGGCGTTACTTGGTTCCTCCAGCTTGCAGCACGCCGTCCTGCAGGCGCGCGAGGCCCAGCGGGTTGGCGTCGCGCACCGCATCCGGCAGCAGGCTGCCCGGCACGTTCTGGTAGCAAACCGGGCGCAGGAAGCGGTCGATGGCGCTGGCGCCGACCGACGTGGTGCGGCTGTCGCTCGTGGCCGGGAACGGGCCGCCGTGCACCATCGCATGCGCCACTTCGACGCCGGTCGGGAAGCCGTTGAACAGCACCCGGCCCGCCTTGCGCTCGACGATCGGCAGCAGCGCTGCGGCCAACGCGTGATCCAGCTCGCGTGCGTGCACCGTGACGGTCAGCTGGCCGTGCAGGTGTTCAGCGGCTTGCAGCAACTGCTCGGCATCGGTGAAGCGCACCAGCACCGCGCACGGGCCGAACACTTCATCTTCGAGCGCCGGATTGCCGAGATACGTGGCGGCGTCACATACGTACAGCGCAGCCTGCGCGGCGCAGCCATTGCCTTTTTCAGAGCCCTGCGCGACCAGTTGCAGGCCGTCGACGCCGTTGAATGCGGTGACGCCTTTGTTGTAGGCGTCATGGATGCCGGCG
>Ga0265780_10008211_pt1 | contig 12702 bp, 8 predicted proteins | sample P1T30metagenome_FD_192432 | JGI IMG/M metagenome (GOLD analysis project Ga0265780, IMG submission 192432) | Plant litter microbial communities from East Loma Ridge, Irvine, California - P1 T30 | ecosystem: Environmental > Terrestrial > Plant litter > Unclassified | place: USA: California...
TCTACCGGACCAGCAGCGGGGCTTTTGGCAGGTAGCAGGACCAGCAAAAAGGAGAGGAGAAAAGAGAGCATAGCGAGCAGGTTGAGCACCAAAGACAGTAGCACGAATATTCTAGTTCACGCTCCGTGCTGGTGCAGCAATGCTAACGGAGCAGGGGCGTGAACTAGAATGCTTGTGTTGCTAGAACGATTGAATAATCGCCGTAAAGTCCGCAGCTTTTAGCGAAGCGCCACCAATCAAGCCGCCGTCCACATCGGGCTGCGAAAACAGCTCCTTCGCATTCTGGGCATTGGCCGAGCCGCCGTAGAGAATAGTGGTATCGAGAGCGGCTTGGGCGTCGTAGGCCCGGGCAATCTGCTCGCGGATGAAGGCATGCACTTCCTGCGCCTGAGCACTGGTAGCGGTGCGGCCCGTGCCAATGGCCCAGATAGGCTCATAGGCAATCACAACCTGAGCAAATTCCTCGTTGCTAAGGTGGAACAATCCGTCAGCCAGCTGCTTGCCGATAAAGTCAAATGTTTCGTCGGCCTCGCGGGTATCCAGCGACTCGCCCACACAGAAAATGGGCTTGAGGCCGGCGGCCAGAGCAGCCTTCAGCTTTTGGCCCAGCAGCGTGTCGTCCTCACCAAAATATTGGCGACGCTCGGAATGCCCCAGAATCACGTATTCGCAACCCACCGAAGCCAGCATTTTGGCCGATACTTCGCCAGTAAAGGCTCCGCTTTCTTTTTGGTGGCAGTTTTGGGCGCCCAAGTGGAACTTCGCACCTTTAGGCAACTGCTCACCTACGCTGTGCAGGAATGGAAAAGGCGGACAAACCACTATTTCCGGAGCATTGGCAGCCATAGCTGCTTCACCGGCTGAGCGGCTAATTTCTTCTACCAGGGCCAACGCCTCAGGGTAGGTCAGGTTCATTTTCCAGTTGCCGGCAACAAGGTTTTGGCGCATAACTAAGCGGAGCGAGTGAAGTGGGAGTACGCTCGCAAAGCTAAGGCCAAAGCGGGTTGGCGGTTACAGGTGCTACCTCTAACGGCCCGGATGGGCAGCCTTGCGGGCGGCTATTTCAGCTTCTACGGCAGCGGCGGCTTCATCACGCACTTGCCAAGGTGTTTTACGACCACCCAAGCGTGAGAAACCAATACCAGCCAGAGCTACCACCGCGGCACCAATCAGGGCTGCCCAACCCAGCTCAGGCACTTCGCGCAGACGTACCACCCACACCCATACCAGCGCCCAAGCCACTACCAGTGGGAACACCATATCACGAAACACCCGGCTGATTATTAAGCCTAACGCCACGACCACGAAAATCAACCCCAACGTTAGCGTTACCGAAGCGCCATCGGCCGTTTGCCAGCCCAGTTGCCGCAGGCCAATGGTGATATTGATGACCGATGCCACCGAAATCCAACCCAAATACAGCGAAAATGGCACCCCTGCCAGCGCCGGAGCAGCCCCCGCAAAGATGCGCCGCCGAGCACGGCCGTAAGTCACGATGAGGCTGGCGAGAATGAGCAACATAACGCCTACGCTGGGCAGAATCATTTCATGGGCAAAGAGCACCACCCAAGCGCCAGTAGCCAAGCTAGCCAATGTAAGGGGCTTGGCCACGGCATCGGGTAGTGACAGATTACGCTGGCCTGGCAACAGCTGCCACCCCGCGTATACTACCAAGGCCAAAAAAATCAGTCCCCAGATGCTGAACGCGAAGCCCGCTGGGGTGAGCAAGGTGGGGTATTTGGCCGAGACCATGCCCATCGTCTGCCCGGCAAAGGGGTGGGTATTTGAGTAATAATTCAGCCCGATATTCCCCACAATGGCCAGTGCGGTTACCCAACGCCACAACTGCCCGGTTGCCGAATGGTCAGGCGCAGCGTAATGGTCTGAAACCGATTTAGAAGCGCGATTGCGCTCCAAAGGCATGGTGGACGTAGTAGGCATAATCGCAACTGTTGGGTGGTGGGAAGCGAAAGGGTGACGAACTTACGGATATATCTGCATCGTTGGTTCTATGTGAAGCCATTCGCACTAAGTAAGACGCAAATCCTTTTGCAAAAGCTTCTCAATTAACCAAAGTAAAATGCTATTTCCTGTTTTCTAACAGGAAATAAAGCTGAGCGGTGCTATACCTTCTCAGCTAAGAAGCGGGCTGTGTGGTTGGTATCCTTCAACTTCACCATCTCCTCGGGCGTTCCCTCGAAGAGTAAATGGCCACCATTTAGGCCTCCCTCGGGGCCGAGGTCGATAATCCAGTCGGCACATTTGATGATATCGACGTTGTGCTCAATGATTAAGACGGAATTGCCCTGCTCGATAAGCGCATTGAGGGCCCCGAGCAGCTTGGCAATGTCGTGGAAGTGCAGGCCAGTGCTGGGCTCATCGAAGATGAACAGAATTTTATCGTGCTGAAGCGTAGCACCTTTGGTAAGAAACGAGGCCAGCTTTACGCGCTGTGCCTCACCGCCACTCAGTGTATTGGCCGACTGTCCGAGGCGAATGTAGCCCAGGCCCACGTCCTCCAGCGGCTTGAGGCGCTCTGCAACTTTGGGCTGGCTCTGGAAGAACTGCACGGCGTCGGAAACCGTCATTTCCAGCACTTCGTCGATGCCTTTATCCTGGAACTTGATTTCCAGAATGTCCTGCTTGAACTTATGGCCGCCGCAGCCCTCGCAGGTCAGGTAGATATCGGCCATGAATTGCATCTCGATTTTTACCTGGCCCTCGCCCTGGCATACCTCGCAGCGCCCGCCGTCCACGTTGAAGCTGAAGTGCGAGGGTTTGAGACCCCGTGCCTTGGCCAGCGGCTGCTCCGAAAACAGCGTCCGAATCTGGTCGTAAGCCTTCACGTAGGTGACGGGGTTGGAGCGCGACGACTTGCCGATGGGGTTCTGGTCCACAAACTCAACGTGCGTTACCTGCCCGTTTACGCCGGTGAGGCGGTCGAACTTGCCAGTGGTTTCGCCCGCGCCGCCGCCCAGCATTTTCATCAGGGCCGGCGCCAGAATACGCTTGATGAGCGTGGATTTGCCCGAGCCGGACACGCCAGTCACAACAGTCATCACGCCCAGCGGCAGTTTCACACTCACGTTTTTGAGGTTGTTTTCGCGGGCACCAGTCAGTTCCAGCGCATTGCGCCAGGGACGGCGCACCTTGGGCACGGGTACCTCCATTCTACCACTCAGGTACTGCCCGGTATAGGTTTCGGTATCCTGCAACAGCTGCTCCATCGTGCCCTGAAACATCAGGTTGCCGCCGCCGCTGCCCGCTTCGGGGCCAATGTCAATAATCTGGTCGGCGGCCTCCATCATCTTCTCCTCGTGCTCCACCACCACCACGGTATTGCCGAGTTGCTGCAAGGAGCGCAGCACGCCAATCAGCTGCTCAGCGTCCTTGGGATGCAGGCCGATAGAAGGTTCGTCGAGCACATACATGGAACCCACCAGCGCGGAGCCCAGCGAGGTGGCCAGCGAGATGCGCTGGCTTTCGCCGCCGCTCAGCGTGTTGCTCAAACGGTTTAGGGTCAGGTAGCCCAATCCTACGCGGTTGAGGTAGCCGAGGCGGTTGGTAATTTCCGTCACGAGGCGCTCGGCCACTTTCTGCTCGTGCTCGCTCAAACTCATGTTCTCGAAAAACTTCAGGGCCTCCGAGATGGGCAGCAGCACGATGTCAGCAATGTTGCGGCCGTCTATTTTCACGTACTGCGCGTCCTTACGCAGGCGGGTGCCGCGGCAATCGGGGCAGGTGGTGCGGCCCCGGTAGCGGCTTTGCAGCACGCGGTACTGAATTTTGTGGGTCTGCTCGCTCACCCACTTGAAGTAGGCATCGAGGCCCTGAAAATACTTGTTGCCAGTCCAGAGCAGCCGCTGTTCGGCTTCGCTGAGGTCGTTGTAAGGGCGGTGAATGGGAAAGTCGAAACGGATGCCATTTTTCAGCAGCGGTTTCAGCCACTCGCCCTGCTTTTCGGTTCGCCAAGGAGCAATGGCTCCCTCAAACACAGTCAGGCTCTTGTCCGGAATCACCAAATCCTCGTCGATGCCCAGCACCGAGCCGAAGCCTTCGCAGGTCTGGCAGGCGCCGTAGGGGTTATTAAACGAGAAGAAGTTAACGCTAGGCTCCTCGAAGGTTATGCCGTCCAGCTCGAACTTGTCGGAGAAGGTGCGAACGTCGTCGCCGTTCAAATGCACCACGCAGGTGCCGTGCCCTTCGAAAAAAGCTGTTTGCACCGAATCAGACATCCGGAACAGCAGGTCCTCATCGCCGGGCCGTAGCACGGCGCGGTCAATCATGATATAGACGTCACCTTTCACCTCGGGCTGCCCCTCCCCTATTAGGTCTTCGATTTGCGAGGTCACGCCATCGACTACTACACGGCTGTAGCCTTTTTGCAGCAGCAAATCCAGCTCCTTGCTCATGGGCCGCGTTTTGTCGGCGCGGTGGAGCGGAGCCAGAATCATAGCCTTGGTGCCCTCGGGCTGCGTGCCCAAGAAATCGACTACGTCGGCCACGTTATCCTTGCGCACCTGCTCGCCGCTGATGGGCGAATACGTGCGGCCCACCCGCGCAAAGAGCAGCTTAAGGTAGTCGTAAATCTCGGTGCTGGTGCCCACCGTCGAGCGGTTGTTCTTAATGCTGACCTTTTGCTCGATGGCAATAGCCGGCGAAATACCACGGATGTAGTCCACATCGGGCTTGTCCATGCGGCCCAGAAATTGGCGGGCATAACTGCTCAGGCTTTCCACGTACATGCGCTGGCCCTCAGCATACAATGTGTCGAACGCCAAGCTGGATTTGCCCGAGCCGCTCAGGCCCGTGACGACGATAAACTGGTTGCGCGGCAGCGCCACACTAAGGTTTTTGAGGTTGTGAACCCGGGCATTTTTGATGAGGATGAATTCGCGCGGGTCGAGGGCATCAATGGCGTTGTCGGACGGGGCCGACACTTGCAAAGCGTCTTTTTTGGGCATAAACGGACTAACAGTCAAGTGGGGCCGGAAGGTTTCGGCCACGAGCATTTGCTGTGAGTACGAAGGTACGGCGGGGGCGGAGGCAATGAGAATCCATTTCAAAATAATTAGAAGCTTGTCTAATTATCTTTGTAACATTGCGCACCATTTCACTGCTTCTTCTATGCAAACGCTTACCCGCCTTTTCCTGAGCACCGCTGCAGCTGCGCTACTGAGCCATACCAGCGCCTATGCCCAAACTGCTCACCCTAGCCTCACCGGCGACTGGACTGGCACCGTCGGGCCCATTGAGTTTACCGCACACCTCACCGACCCGGCCAGCGGACCACGCACAGCCACCCTTGATATTCCATCCCAGCACGCGCAAGGCCTGGTGCTGCAATTCACTGCGCCGGCCGACAGCGTGTATTTGCGCCTACACCAGCCCGCCGCGCAGTTTGCCGGCCGCCGCTCGGCCGATGGGCAGCACCTGGAGGGCGAATGGCAGCAGAGCCTGCGCTCGTTTCCACTCACGCTCACCCGCGCCGGGGCCGCCAAACCAGCGGGCCCCAACCGGCCCCAAACGCCGCAGCCACCCTTCCCCTACCAGTCGGCCGACGTCACGTTTAAAAACGAGAAAGCCGGTATTACGCTGGCCGGCACCTACACTGTGCCCGCCGACAAAGGCCCCTTCCCAGCCGTGGTGCTGCTCACCGGCTCGGGACCGGAAGACCGCAACGAAACCATTCTGGGTCACCAGCCCTTTGCCGTGCTGGCCGACTACCTCACCCGCCACGGCATCGCCGTGCTACGATTTGATGACCGGGGCGTGGGGCAGTCAGGCGGCACCCAAAGAGGCATGACCAGCGCCGATTACACCACTGATGCACAGACGGCCCTGACTTGGCTACGTGCTCAGCCGGGCATTCGCCGCGACAAAGTGGGCTTGGTTGGTCATAGTGAAGGCGGCACGGCAGCTATTGGGGCAGCCATCCTCCAGGCAGGTGCTCCCGATTTTTTAGTGCTGCTAGCCGCACCCGGTATTGCCGGCGATGAGCTGATTGTGCAGCAGTCAGTGGCACTGGCCCGCCTGAAAATTAAGGACCCCGTGCAACTAGCGGCGCTCGAAAAGCAGCAGCGGAGCATGACGCAGATTATCCAGAAAACGCCGGATGATGCGCAGGCCCGCTCCCTGCTCGTAGCGCTGTACAATCCGACCAATAACCCAGCCGCTGCAACCGCCCTGGAGTCGCAGCTGGCCGTGGCGACCTCACCCGACTACCGCCACCTGCTGGCCGACCGCCCTGCCCAAACGCTGGCCAAAGTGCATTGTCCGGTGCTGGCCCTCGGAGGGAGCAAAGACCTTCAAGTACCCGCTACCGCAAATCTGGCCGCTACTGCTGCCGCCTTGAAAACGGCCGGCAACCACGACGTGACCACCAAGGAGCTGCCCGGACTCAACCATTTATTTCAGACTGCCAACACCGGTGGAGTGGACGAATACGGCACCATTGAAGAAACATTCGCGCCGGGCGCCCTGGCCATAATTGGCGACTGGATAGCACAACATACCCAAAAGTAGCGGCATCAATATCAGGTTTTTGTTCTGCTCAGGCCGCTCCACAAGAGCGGCCTTTTCCGTGGCAGCAGCAAACTACTCAAACCATATTAGCCGTTGCTCGTAAAAAACATTTGTTGTACTTTTCGGACTTCATTAGCTTTTATAGCTTATTACAATACCGTTTTTATAGTCTGATTCCATGATAAGATTTATACGTATTGCGCTGCTTTTTCTGACCTTTGCTACTCGTTCTACCATTATGTTGGCCGCACCGCCAACACCTACGCCGCTCAACGGCCAATGGAGAGGCCCGCTGAAACTACTGGGTGGCGAAATCACCATTGTCATCACAATAGTGCCGCTCACCAACGGTACTTATTACGCCGCCCTCGATGCTCCGCAACAGCGCATTAGCCGCATGCCGGTGGAGGTAGAACTGAAAGACGATAACCTAACCCTGCGCATTGAGCAGGCTGGCAGCAGCTTTGTGGGCAAAGTGCAGGACGATGGCGCGACCCTCAGCGGCACCTGGAAACAGCCCGGCGTGACGGGCCCCATGGTGCTGAAGCGAGCGGCCACTTCCACGCAGGCCGTCACTAAATTCAAGGCCACACCGCCCTACCGCGAAAACAACGTCAGCTTCACCAACCCCAGTACCAAAAATCAATTGGCGGGTACGCTCACCATCCCGGCCGGTGAGGGGCCTTTTGCAGGGGTAGTGCTGCTCTCCGACTCGGGCCCGCAAACCCGCGATGTGGACGTGAACGGCTACCGCATGTTTGGCCAGATAGCCGACTACCTCACCCGCCACGGCATTGCCGTGCTGCGCTTTGATGACCGGGGCGTGGGCAAATCGACCGGTAACTACGCCAGTGCCACCACCGCCGATTTTGTGACCGATGCCCAGGCAGCGATGAATTTTCTGCGCTCACAGCCCTTGGTGGCAGCCTACCGGGTGGGCCTGCTAGGACACGGTGAGGGCGCTAACGTGGCCCTGCTAGCAGCAGCGGCACCGGGCCGGGTACCAGCATTTGTGGTATCGTTGGCGGGCTATGGGCAATTGGGCAGCGAGGTATTACGCCGTCAGCAAAGCGAAATCATGCGCCTGATTGGGGCCGACCCCTCACAGGTGAAAGCAGCCCAGGATGTGTACCAGCGCACGGTAGACGTTATCCGCCAGACGCCGGATAACGGCGTAGCCCGTCCGAAAGTAGCCTCGCTGCTTCTCGGCGCCAACATGGGTCTCGATGCCAGTATGGCTCGCGCCCGTGCCGTGCAGCTCACCTCGCCGTGGTCGCGCTACTTTTTCGATTTCAATCCGCAGGCCAAGCTTGATAAAGTGCAGTGCTCAGTGCTGCTCCTCAACGGCACTGCTGATTTGCAGGTATCGGCCAAGCGCAACATGGTGCCCCTCTACAAAGCCTTGCGTCATGCCAAGCGCTCAGCCACCGAGTACAAGCTCGACGGCATCAACCACTTATTTCAGCCCTCGCCCAATAAGTGGCCTATGATAAATGGAGCCCAGCAAGCCATATTTTCGCCTGAAGGCCTGAAGCTTATCCATACCTGGGTTGCACAGGAAACCCGCCCGCCTGGCGACCCGCTTCCCGTGACTGTGAAACGCCCCGGCCCCACCCACAAGCAGAACCGCACACCCAGTACCTCGAAAGCGCGGAGCTAATACCAGCAGCAGCTAGCACGGCAGTAAGGTTTTGCTTATACTTGCAAAACATCCTTCTATATAAAGGATTGTAGTTGCCTCGCTTACCGCTCTCTACCGCCATGTCTACCCCCTCATCCCCGCACCCGCGCTGGTCCTGGAACACCCTCAATCCGACGCCCTGGGTGCGGCGTCAGTTCGGCTACTCGCGGGGAGAAGCCCGGGGCATGGGCGGCCTATTGCTGCTAATGGCCGCCTGCGTGGTGGCTCCTATGCTACTGCGGCCGGAATTACCAAAGTACCTTCCCGCCGCCGACCAAAAGGGCCTGAACGAGTTGGCCGCGCAGCTAAAAGAGCACCGCGCCACCGACCAGAGCTACGCCAGCCGCTACCCGAAACGCGATTATAAAAAGTTTGAGCGCGGCGCTTCGCACTACCCGCAAGTAGCACGGGTGCGCTTGGCCCCCTTCGACCCCAACACGCTCACGGCGGAAGGCTGGGAGGCGCGAGGCGTGCCGCACTTCGTGGCCGGCCGCATAGTGAAGTATCGCGAGGCGGCCGGCGGCTTCAAAGCCAAGTCCCAGGTGAAGAAGATGTACGGGCTGGAGGATTCCGTGTACCAGCGCCTAGCCCCGTTCATGCAGCTGCCCGACGAGGCTCCCAAGCGCGAATACGCGGCTAATAAGCCGGGCCCAGATGGCAAGTTTCCGCCCTTCGCCAGCACTGATGGTGCACTCACCAAATTCCCCCACAAGCCGCGGAATCTTCAGCCTTTCGACTTGAACACCGCCGATACCACGCAGCTGATGCAGATTCGCGGCATTGGCGCGGGGCGGGCCAAGTGGGTGGTGAAGTACCGCAACCAGCTCGGTGGCTATCGGAGCGAGGACCAGCTCGACGAGGTATTCGTGCTGCGCGATGCGCCGGACCTGCGCGACAGCCTCAAGAAATACACCTTTGTTGCCCCGGGCTACACGCCAAAACTGGTGAACGTGAACACCGCCACCTTCGACGAAATGTATTTGCAGCCCTACATCGGCAAGCCCAAGGCGCGCATCATTGTGGCCTACCGGCAGCAGCACGGGCCTTTCAAAACGGTGGATGATTTGAAGCAAATCCCCATTCTGAAGCTGGCCGACTGGGAGAAGATGCGGCCCTACCTGCGCTGCGAATAAGGCGGCCTTTGCAGCTTCCCTCAGAAAGATTCTGAACAGTAAGCAACCCTTCTGAATGGTAGTATCGTAGTAGGATGTTGAACGTAGCCAAGCTACGCCGGGCGCACTGCCCCAACCAGTGCGCCCGGAAACGGTGAGCCACCGCAACCTCCAACTTCCCTCCCATGCTGGATACCCCTACACCCGATTCGGCGGGGCTGCACGATAGCCCATCGAACGACGGCCGCCGCTCGTTCATCAAGCAAGCCACCGGGCTGCTTGGCCTGGCCCTGGCCCCGCCCCTCGTCAGCCAGGCCGAGCGGCTGACGGCCCTGTCCAAAAAAGTGGAGGGCGTGAGCGAGATGCGCCTGAAAGTGAACGGCACCCTGCGCACCATCCAGGCCGAGCCCCGCGTGACGCTGCTCTACGCCCTGCGCGAGCGCCTCGACCTGACAGGCTCCAAAAAAGGCTGCGACCACGGCCAGTGCGGCGCCTGCACCGTGCTGGTGGACGGCCGCCGCGTGAATAGCTGCCTCACCCTCGCCGTGATGGTGCAGGGCAAGGAAATCACGACCATCGAAGGCCTGGCCAAGGGCGAAGAGCTGCACCCGCTGCAAGCCGCTTTCATCGAGCACGACGGCTTCCAGTGCGGCTATTGCACGCCCGGCCAGCTCATGTCGGGCGTGGCCTGCATCAAGGAAGGCCACGCCAAAACCGACGCCGACGTGCGCGAATGGATGAGCGGCAACCTCTGCCGCTGCGGCGCTTATCCCAACATTGTGGCTGCCATCCGGCAGGTGGAGCAGAGTGGGTTTAAAGGCTGATTGAACGTCCGAAGAACGTCATGCAGAGCGCGGCGAAGCATCTCGCTCGGCCAACTACCCTTTCGATTGATTTACTGCTGCACGCGAGATGCTTCGCCGCGCTCTGCATGACGGTCATACGCTGCATGACGTTCAATTAGCAACCAACATGAACAACTTCACCTACCTCCAGACCAGTCAGGCGAAAGAAGCCACCGCCACCGTGCGCGACCACAAAGGCGCGGCTTTCATTGCCGGCGGCACGACCTTGCTCGATTTGATGAAGCTGAATGTGGAAAACCACGACCAGCTTGTGGATATCAACCTGCTTGCCTTCAAAGGCATCGAGCAGACGGCCGAGGGCCTGCGCATTGGCGCGCTGGAACGCATGAGCGACGTGGGCGAGCACCCGCTGGTGGTGCAAAACTACCCGGCGGTGTCGCAGTCGCTGCTGCTGGCGGCCTCGCCGCAGCTGCGCAACATGGCCAGCATCGGGGGCAATATCTTGCAGCGCACCCGTTGCGGCTACTTCCGCGACACGGCGTTTCCGTGCAACAAGCGCGTGCCCGGTTCGGGCTGCCCGGCGCAGGATGGCGAGAATAAAGGCTTGGCCATTCTGGGCACCAGCAAGGCCTGCATCGCCACCTTCCCCGGCGACTTCCCCGTGGCCCTCGCCGCGCTGGATGCGGTGCTGCTGCTTGAAAACGCCAAGGGCAAGCAGCGCCGCGTGCCGCTGGTCGATTTCCACCTGCTGCCTGGCAATACGCCCGAGAAGGAAACCGTGCTGGAGCCCGGCGAGCTGATTGTTTCCATCAACATTCCAGCCGCCGCGCACGCCCGCAAATCCACCTACCTGAAGGTGCGCGAGCGGACTTCATACGCCTATGCGCTGGCCTCGGCCGCTGTGGGCTTGGATGTGCAGGGCGACACCATTCGCTCGGCGCGGGTGGCGCTGGGCGGCGTGGGAACCAAGCCCTGGCGTTCGCCCGAAGCGGAGAAAATCCTGACCGGGGCACCGGCTACGGAAGCTACGTTCCGGGCCGCTGCAGCGGCTGCCGTGCGCGATGCCCAGCCCCGCGAGCAAAACCGCTTCAAAGTAGAGCTGGCCCAGAATACGCTGGTTCGCGCTTTGATGGAACTGGCGGCGGTGTAGCAGTCCTGGAAAATACAGAACGTCATGCCGAGCGCAACCGAGGCATTTCGCGTGCCACCACTAATTCTTTTTCTAAACGATTGAATTTACTGCTGCACGCGAGATGCCTCGGCTGCGCTCGGCATGACGTTCACAATCGATGCATTCATTCTTATGGAAAACGAACCTGCTTTCTTCGAAACCTCCCCCAATCCCAACGTGGTGGGCAAGCCGCTCAACCGCGTGGACGGGCGCGATAAGGTGATGGGCCGGGCCAAATACGCGGCCGAATACCCGCTGCCTGGCCTCACCTACGGCGTGCTCAAAACCAGCGATATCGCTAAGGGCCGCGTCCAGAGCATCGACACCAGCGCGGCGATGAAGGAGCCCGGCGTGCTGGCCATCTTCACCCACGAAAACCTGCCCAAGCTGGCCAAAACGCCTAACGACGCCGACGGCAAAAAGGCCATTGGCGCGCCCATGGGCTTCCTGCCCCTGACGTCGGATGTGATTTATTACGCTGGCCAGCCCGTGGCCGTGGTGGTGGCCGATACCTTCGAGCGCGCCACCCACGCCGCCCGCTTAATCAGGGTAAATTATGCCGCCGAAAAGCCCATTGCGGCCTACACCAACCCGGCGGCCCAGCTCTTCAACCCCGAGAAGATTCAGGACGGCAAGGCTGACGGGCACACCCGGCGCGGCGATGCCAAAACGGCCCTGGCCGGCGCGCCCATCAAGCTCTCGGCCACTTACACCCACGCCATCAACCACCACAACCCGATGGAGCCGGGCGCCACCACTGCCGTATGGGAAGCCCCCGACCGCCTCACGGTGTATGAGTCCACGCAGGGCGTGACGCGCACCCAAAAGGCCCTAGCTACCATGCTGGGCCTGCCGCAGGACCAGGTGCGGGTGATTACCAAGTTCATTGGGGGAGGCTTTGGCTGCAAGGGTTCGTGCTGGCCGCACACCGTACTCACGGTGCAGGCTGCCAAGGCCGTGGGGCGGCCCGTGAAGCTGGTGCTCACCCGCCAGCAGCAGTTCACGAGCATGGGCCACCGCGAAGACCAGACCCAAACCCTGAACGTGGGCGCCACCAAGGAAGGCAAGCTACTGGCCCTGGTGCACGAGAAAACCTCTACCACCTCGCCCTGGGACAACTACGCCGAAGCCAACAGCAAAATCATCAACCTGCTCTACGACTGCCCCACTTTCGAGGCGAGCTACGAGCTGGCGCGGGCCAACGTGATGACGTCCACCTTTACCCGCGCGCCGGGGGAGGCGCCGGGCTCCTTCGCCATTGAGTGCGCGATGGACGACTTGGCCTACCAATTGGGCCTCGACCCCATCCAGATTCGCCTGCTGAATTACGCCGAGAAGGACCCCAGCACCGGCCAGCCCTGGAGCAGCAAAAGCCTGAAGCAGTGCTACGCCCGCGGGGCCGAGCTG
>Ga0265780_10008212_pt1 | contig 12702 bp, 11 predicted proteins | sample P1T30metagenome_FD_192432 | JGI IMG/M metagenome (GOLD analysis project Ga0265780, IMG submission 192432) | Plant litter microbial communities from East Loma Ridge, Irvine, California - P1 T30 | ecosystem: Environmental > Terrestrial > Plant litter > Unclassified | place: USA: California...
TCTCTTCTTCCCGCTTCCTGACGTTTTTTCTGTTCAAGAACAAGCGCCTTCATTACTGCATACATATCCACATCGCCATCCAGGTGATCCGCTTCATGGAAGTTTCCATCCTCATCTCTCTTTGTAGCACGGAGGTGAATAAAATGGATCCGCTCACCAAGCCTTTCAACCATACCGGCCAGATCATTATCAGCTCTGACGCCGAATGACCCGGTGCAGAAAGTTAATCCGTTATTAGGAGAAGGTACAGCTTCGTAAAGCTCCTTTATATCAGCCTCTGTACTCACCACTCTTGGCAAACCAAGGATCGGGAAAGGAGGATCATCCGGATGAATACAAAGTAATACCCCGGCCTCTTCTGCCGCCGGCACTATTTGTTCAAGGAAATAAAAAAGGTTAGCTTTAAGCTCGGCAGGACCTATGTTTTCATACTCGGCAAGTACCCTTAAAAACTCTGTGAGTGTATACCCTTCCTCTGAACCGGGCAAACCTGCAATAATGTTTTTTACAAGCAGTTGTTTATCTTCTTCTCCCAAAAGTTCGAGATATACTCTGGCTTTTTCCTTTTGCTCTGCAGAATAACTCTCTTCTGCTCCCGGACGCTTTAAGATGTATAGTTCGAACGCGGCAAAGGCCGCGGCTTCAAAACGAAGTGCAGTTGATCCGTCAGGCATCGGGTAATCCAGATTAGTACGGGTCCAGTCCAGAACCGGCATAAAATTATAACAAACAATGTCTATACCGCAAGCACCCAGATTTAAAAGTGATTCCTTGTAATTTGTTATATACTGAAGGTAATTGCCTTTACGTTTTTTGATGTCCTCGTGCACAGGAACACTTTCTACAACAGACCAGCTAAGCCCTGCAGCTTCTACCTCTTCCTTGCGTTTCTGAATTTCTTCTTTTGTCCACACCTCTCCGTTTGGAATATGGTGTAAGGCTGTTACTATACCTGTAGCCCCTGCCTGTCTGATATCTGAAAGAGAGACCGGGTCCTTCGGACCGTACCATCTCCAGGTTTGCTCTAACATATTATTCTTTTTATGTGTTTGACAATTCGCATTAGGTCAAAACACGGTTAATTAATTTTTCTGACTATACTCCGCTAAATGCGCTGAATCCACCGTCAATCGGCACCACTATTCCGGTCACGAACTTCGAACCATCTCCACATAACCAAAGAAGAGTACCGGTAAGATCGTCCGGAGTACCAAAACGGCCCATAGGTGTGTGCGAAATAATAGTGTTACCTCGATCGGTAAGAGTTCCGTCAGTATTGGTAAGCAAAGTACGGTTTTGCTCAGTTAGAAAAAATCCCGGAGCAAGAGCATTAACACGTACGCCAACCTTGGAAAAATGTACCGCCAGCCATTGTGTAAAATTGGATATAGCAGCTTTCGCTCCGCTATATGCAGGTATCTTTGTCAATGGCCTGAATGCATTCATTGATGATATATTGATAATCGAAGAACCGTCTTTTCCTACCATATCTTTTGCAAATACCTGTGTAGGCAATAGGGTGCCGATAAAGTTAAGGTCGAATACGAATTTGATACCTTCGGGATCAAGATCAAAAAATGTTTTCAGCTCTTCCGCCGAAGTAAGATCTTCAGCAAACAAATGGTTTTTGGAAGTAGTCCCTTTAGGATGATTACCGCCGGCCCCATTGATCAGAATATCACATGAACCCAACTCACTAAGCACCTTTTGATGTGCTGCTTTAAGACTTTCAATATCCAGTACATTCGCAGCTACTCCGATCGCCTCCCCCCCCTGCTGTTTTATTTCATCAGCTACTCTCTCTGCTGTTTCTGCCTTCAGATCAAGGACAGCTATTTTGGCTCCTTTCTGCGCAAGTGCATGGGCCATAGTACTGCATAATACACCACCTCCACCGGTGATTACTGCAACTTTTCCGCTAAATTCTAATGACATGGGTTTATTTATCCGTTAATGAGTCTCAAAATTCAATAAAAAATAACTTTATGAGAACCATTTTCTCATATTTATTAACGGAAACGATTTCGTGATCAACGACGAATATTGCTTTTTTATTTATTAATTGTATATTTAACAATTAATTACCACCCTGGTAATTAAAACCACCAATTAGATATCTGAATAAAATGAAACGTCTTTCTGTTTATTTCCTTTTTCTGCTTTCAACGACCACAGGTATTTACGCACAAAAGCTGGAGAGTTTTCCGCTCAGCTCTGTAAAGCTCCTGCAAAGTCCGTTCAAAGAGGCGCAAAGCACCGATATGAACTATATCCTTACTCTCGAACCAGACCGGCTTCTGGCGCCGTATCTCAGGGAAGCGGGCATCGAACCCTTAAAAACGAGTTATGGAAACTGGGAAAATACCGGACTTGACGGTCATATAGGCGGGCACTATCTTTCTGCCCTATCTTTTATGTATGCAGCAACCGGTAACCCGGAGCTAAAACAAAGAATTGATTATATGCTGGGCTGGCTCGAAAAATGCCAGCAGAAGAATGGCGACGGGTATATAGGCGGAGTTCCCGGTGGCAGGGCAATGTGGAAAGAAATTGCCTCGGGCAAGATCAATGCCGGCAGCTTTTCACTGAATAACAAATGGGTACCTCTCTATAATATTCATAAATTATTTGCAGGACTTATTGATGTTTACAATAACACAGGCAGTGAGCAGGCAAAAAAAATACTTATTAATTATGCTGACTGGGCATATAAGTTAACGTCAAATCTTACAGAACGGCAGATGCAGGATATGCTTCGAAGTGAGCATGGAGGAATGAATGAAGTATTTGCCGACGTTGCCGGTATAACCGGCGACAAAAAGTATCTTGATCTCGCCCGGAAATTTTCACACCGGTTAATCCTGGATCCGCTTCTACAGTCAAAAGACATGCTTACCGGCCTGCATGCCAATACGCAGATCCCTAAAGTAATCGGCTTCATGAGGGTCGCAGAAATCTCCGGAGATACGACTTGGGCCAGGGCTGCAGACTTCTTCTGGAACACCGTTGTAGATCATCGCACTGTATCAATAGGTGGAAACAGCGTGAGGGAACATTTTCATCCTGCTGATAATTTCTCTTCAATGATAGAATCAAGGGAAGGGCCGGAAACCTGCAACAGTTATAATATGCTCAAGTTAACCAGGCATCTCTTTCTTTCTAGTCCCTCGGCGAGTTATATGGATTACTATGAGCGAACATTGTACAATCATATACTTTCGTCGCAACGACCAGGGGGCGGATTTGTCTATTTCACACCAATGCGCCCCCAGCATTACCGGGTTTATTCTCAGCCACAGGACGGTTTCTGGTGCTGCGTAGGCTCAGGCCTTGAAAACCACGGAAAATACGGAGAACTGATTTATGCCCATAATGCCGGTGATTTATATATCAATCTTTTCATTGCTTCGAGCCTTGAGTGGAAGGAAAAAGGGCTCAAGCTGGTACAAAACACCAGTTTTCCTTATTCTGAAACATCTGAAATAAAACTTGATCTGAAAAAATCAGGACAATTCGCGATAAACCTGAGATATCCATCCTGGATAGAAAAAGGTAAAATGAAAGTATTGATCAACAATAAAGAGCAGGTGTTAAAACCTGATACGAACCAGTATTTAAACCTGTTCCGTAAATGGAAAACCGGCGACGTAATATCCGTCACTATGCCGATGAGCACCCGGGCCGAATTTATGCCCGATCATTCTGCCTGGGTATCCTTCGTTCATGGACCGATAGTTCTCGCAGCAGCAACAGACAAAACAGGATTATCAGGTTTGCTTGCAGATGGCAGCAGGATGGGACATATAGCTGGCGGCCCACTTATCCCTCTTGAAGAAGCGCCGATGATCGTTTCTTCCGGTCAGGATTTCGCCTCCTCTGTACAACCCGTAAATCCCTCCAAACTAATTTTCAAAGCATCTTCACTGATTTATCAGGATAAATTTAAAGAGCTCGAACTTGTTCCGTTTTATAGCTTGCACGACACACGGTATATGGTTTACTGGCCTTATACCAGCTCTGATAAGCTGGCCGGCGTTTTGAAGAACATGCAGGAAAAAGAAGCGGAAAAACTTAAGCTTGAAAATATGACCGTAGACCTTGTTATATCCGGCGAACAACAGCCCGAATCTGATCACAATTTCAAAGGAGAAGCTACGGAAACCGGCATTTTTCAGGAGCGACATTTCCGGAATGCAAAAAAGTGGTTCAGCTATGACATGAAGAACCATGGTCTGGCAGCAAAAAAGCTTCGGATAGTATATTACGGAAAAGAACGGAACAGGAATTTTAAAATTTACATAAATAATATGCTGCTTGACACTGTAAAACTGGACGGCTCTGGAGCTAATCAGTTTGTAGATGCAGATTTTATTATTCCAGTTGACATAACAAAGAACAGCCCGGTATTGGAGGTTAAGTTTTCTGCCGAAGACGGCTCTTCTACTGCTGGGATTTATGAAGTAAGGCTATTAAAAAACTAGATTTGAAAACGATGCTATCACACATCCATGTTGCAGATCTTCGATCTACCCGCATATACAACATAAAAAGACAACGCCAAAGACTGCCGTCAATTTAATTGTAAACACGTATCGATAGCAATGCAGCGACCTGTGTGCAGGATTGTCCTGAAACACCTAAGGCTCGTAGGAGCGGCCTGTCAAGCTTTAAACAGGTCTCTCCTACAGAGCTGCATTTCGCTAAAAGAGTGTTTTAATCGAATTTCCTGCAAAAGTTGTGGGTAGGTTGCAAACGCAAACGATGGCAGGGACTATCCTAAACCGGCTGTTTTGTCGACGAACAACCCTGATCGTAAAACGACCGACGTTAAACCACCTTTTCCGGCAGTATATCTATCTTCATTTCATTGCTGAAAAACATGTCATATCTTAGTATAACTATTTTAAATACAAAAGATTAAGAAAAATTATCTTTAGATTTATTGTAACATTTAAATAAAAGAGAATCAAATCATTGACAATGTTTACCGATATGAAAAAGGCTTTATTAGTTTGCTCGGTATTTACCCTTGCCTACAGCCTCACAGAAATGATAGATTTTATTTTTTTGTACAGGCAAGAACGATACGCTCAGGAACCGCTTTATATAGCCGGCATAACAGCTGCATGTTTACTTTCATCTTATCTTATTTATTTTTCCTGTAAAAGCATTATGATGAAGAAACTCTCAGACCACAGATCTGGCATTAAGTAATTGCCTGTTTCCATAACCGGAGAATACCCGAACGTAATGAATTCCAGGTCATAAAACTCACTGGCTGATCTGCACAAAGCCTTATCTGCATGGAAAGCAATAACTTTAGATTCATGATACCATTTTTACATTAAGCTGTTGAATTTATAACCTAATACTGGAGCGGTATAAACACTATTTACTATTTTCCAGCTTCCCAGCCCGGCTTCAAACTGGGGTAATTCCAGTCCCGATCTACCGGCCGCACGGGTATAAAAGTCCATCTTAAGCGGATGTTCAGGAGAACAGGCATTGAACGTGTAACCAAATGCTTCCTGTTGTATCACAGCCATCGTTATCCCAATGCAATCCTCGAGGTGAATAAGATTTACAGGATTTTTTCCTCCCGGAATATTTTTCTTTCCGGCAAAGAACTTTCCGGGATCTCTTCCCGGGCCGAACAATCCACCAAAACGAATTACAGTCGAAACAAATGCAGTTTCTTTTTTTAGCAGCACTTCTGCTTCAAAAATCACCTTCCCCGAGACGGTGTCCGGCTCTGGCAGCACCAGCTCATCTACATCAGTATTATGATCACCATACACACCGGTCGAACTTATGAACAAGACCCGTTTTATTTTAAACTCAAGAACAAGCTGTTTTATCCTCGCAATTTTAATCGGATATAATGCTGCTTCGTCAGACTTTCTTTTAGGAGGCAAACTGATAATCAGCAGATCGCAGTCAAAAAAAACAGGATCGTAGTATTCTTTGTCCTGGCGGAACACAGCAACAAAAGGCGCTATTCCGCTTTGCCGCATAATATCTGCTTTTTCATTACCTGTAGATGATCCCTTTACCTCAAAACCCTCGTCACTGAGTTTTTTGCCCAGAGCCATACCATACCAGCCGCAGCCCAGAATACTGATCGTTTTTATCTTCATCAAGGCCAAACATAAATCTATTTTTTAAAAACAATGAACAGATAATTATGTATTTTTAAGAAACAGTTTATTCTCAGTAAACTGATGCAAACCAGTTATAATTGAACACAATGGAGATCTTTATTTTACTCCATTCAAACGTCTACGAGACTGCTGATGGAAAAGTAATTGGCTGCTCCCTTTTCCGGGAGAACTTAACCGACAAAATGAACAGATTGGCTGAGAGCGAAAACCAGAATATTCTATTCTCATCTGCCGCACAGCAGTCCCCCACGGGTCATCTTTATATTTACAATAAAAAAGAAGACAACTGGGCGAAGTGGAACGGCAGGCATTGGATAGAAAGGTTAAGTATCGAGCGGTACGAAATGGTATAGTCTATTTCGCCTCCGGGCTATGATCTGAGATCTCCGGCTCTTTTAATATCCGCCTGGCATTCAGCCTGGATATCAGCAATATACTCAGCAGCGATATAACAATACTGATATAACCTGTCAATTCATAATTAAGAATCCTGTTAGAAGGCGTTTTAACAATTATCAACCCTGCAATCACCGAGGCAATCCCTACAAACACTTGCTGCACTGATGAGTTAAAGCTCATAAAACTGCCTCGCCGTTCAGGCGGTACAACATCGCTTATCATTGCCTGGGCAGGTATCATTCTTCCGGAAGAAACCACAAACCAGAACCCCGTAATGCAAAGCACCTGGTAAAACGGAATTACCGGAAGGTTGGTAATCAGGCCTACGGGAATCAGCGCAGCAAGGGCCATAACAACAAACAGCCTGTGTTTTCCTATACGGTCTGCGATGCGGCCTATCAGTGGAGAACTTACAAGGGTAAGTGCTCCACCCACCATATAGATCATTGGTGTCTGTACTTTGCTGAATCCCATATTAAATTCCATAAACGGGTTCAGAAAAGGAATGATCATAAAATGCCCGAGCATTAAACATGCTGTAGAAGCCAGGGCAAGCAACTGATCTTTATCGTTCAATATATTTCTTACAATATCTGCAGGACCCGCTTTTTCTAAAGAATTACGGATGATATGGGAATCCATCTTTGGCAGGTAGCGTATAATAAAAGGAATAAGGACTGCACCGGCGCAAGCGATAAAAACAAAGGGAGCATGCCAGTTGAATAAATTGGCAATATAAAGACCAAAAGGCACGCCGAATACAGAAGCAACAGAGAATGCAGCCATTATCATTCCCATTGCAGCCCCTCTGCGTTCATAAGGAACCAGATCGGCTACGATAGATAATACCTGCGCACCGATCAATCCCCCGAATGTGCCTGCAACAATCCTCGAAATCAGCAAGATCTCATAAGTTGGCGAAAGTGCGCAGCACAATGTTCCGATCAGAAATCCGGAATACCCGAATAGCAAAACTTTCTTCCTGTCGTATTTATCTACAAAAAAAGCAGCAAAAAAGCCAGAGATACCGGCACTGAATGTATAAGATGCCACCAGCATCGAAAACTGCCTGGAGGAAATATCAAAATAGGGCATCAGGTAATTACCCAGCGGCATCATGATCATAAAATCAAGAATATGAGTAAAATTCAGTGTTGCCAGTAATATTAGTATAATTGTCTCTTTTTTCATTGATAAATGTATTTCAGGTTCGGCATTAGTCCGGATGCCTGCTTATTTTCATCTGATCGAGGTCTACCTGCATTTCCTGTTTTCTTATTTCCTCGTCGCTGAAGATCTTTTCTGTCTTTAGCTTGAAAAGCTCCAGCCGCTGCACATTATACAGGTCGTACAGAATACTGTTATAACGCTCAATTTCATCCTTGTCCGTATCGTCGCAGCTGAGCGACTGCAGCCTCCTGCCGGCAGCAGTTATATCATTTTCCAGCTCGCTTTTTAAAAAGCCCACCAGTTCATTACGTTCCGCATCTTCAGCATAAAGTTTATTAAGCCTTTCCAGCGAAGCCTTCATCATCCTTATTCTTATTCCTGCTTCCTGCTCACCGGGCGGCATTACATGTGCATCCTCTATTTTAATCAGCCGGGCTATCAGGGGCAAACTAAGTCCCTGGAATACCAGAGTTATCAGTATAACAATAAATGTAATGAACAGGATAAGATTGCGGTGCGGAAATTCTTTTCCATTCTCAAGCAGTAAAGGTATAGACAGCGCAGATGCCAGCGACACTACCCCCCGCATTCCTGCCCAGCTAATCAGCAGCAATTGCTTCCAGCCGGGTTTGTCTTCCCGGTTTCTTATCCCTTTGAACAGCCAACGAGGTATATAGGCCGCCGGATATATCCATACGAGGCGAACAACGATAATAACCGCGCTGATCAGCAAGGCATATTTCCAGGCATCGCCAACAGAATAGTTACCAAGTCCTCTGACAATTAAGGGAAGTTCAAGCCCGATGAGAATGAATACCAGCCCGTTTAAAACGGAGATTAGTGTTGACCATACAGCTATAGTCTGTATACGGTTTTGTCCCTCGGCAAATATTTCATGCGAACGGTAAGACAAAAACAGTCCGCCGCTAACTACAGCCATTACTCCTGAATAATGAAACTCTTCTGCCGCGATGTACATAAAATACGGCGATATCAATGTCAGTGCAGCGTCTATACTTGGCGTAGTAGGAAGAAAGCGATGTATAACATACATTACATGGGCGATACTTAAACCGATAAGTATCCCTGCGAACGTAACTATAAAAAACTGCGAAACAGCCACCTGCATAGAAAACTGTCCCGTGAGAACGGCAGCAAGAGCGAATCGGAAAACGATAAGGCTCGATGCATCATTTATAAGACTTTCGCCCTGAAGTATGGTGATGATCCTTTTAGGAACCTTTACATCTTTTAGTACCGAGCTGGCCGCAACAGCATCAGGCGGTGAAATAATCCCTCCAAGTAAAAAACCGAGAGAAAGCGTAAAACCCGGAACAACAGCGTTCGAAACATAAGCTACTGCAGCAGAGGTAAATATAACCAGGCCGAAAGCAAGCAAACCTATAGGCCGTTTCAATCGCCAGAAGTCATTCCACGACGTATACCACGCCGCTTCGTACAAAAGCGGAGGTAGAAAAATAAGAAAAATAAGATGCGGATCTATATTTACTACCGGAAGCCCGGGTAAATAACTTATGCCCAATCCGGCAATAACAAGGAAAATCGGATAAGAAATCTTTATTCTCTGCGCCAGCATCATCAGCAGGAATACCGCAAACAATAAGATAAGAATAAGCAGAAAATTATGGTACATCTTTTTTTATGGGCCCCGCAAGATATAAATAATACCTGCCTTTAGAAGGGCTTACCATTAAATTCAATCTCAAACCATCTCTTCAAGAACCGACAATATATTACCCGCAGGATCTTTAAACCAGGCAATCAGCGGATTTCCCCGAAAAATTCCTATATCGTCAGTTTTCAGACTGCCATCATAGTTTTCAAAAACAACGCCCAAACTGTTCAGATCATCTACAGCCTTTTCAATATCTTCTACCGGGAAATTAAGTACTGTAAATGTTGCAGCTTCATGGTTAAGTTTCTCATAAATAAGGATAGAATTTCCGCCTTTAATCTTAAGCGCCAGAACACCGTGCTCTTCAGCAACCTCGAGTCCCAGTAAATCTCCATAAAAACTTCTGGCTTTCTGCAGATTGTCAACAGAAAAACCACTAAATGCCTTCGTATCTTTAAACATAGGTAATTGTCTATCTGACATAAAGATAGACATAAATTAATGGTCAGGCGGGGGTGCAAAAACGACAATTCCAGGGGTTGATCGCGACAAGCTTTTAACTTAGCTTTGAAGAATGTAGGCCGGCATACTGCCGGCATACACTGTAATACCTGCTAAATGAAAAACATTTCAATACTTATACCACAAGGTGAAACCAGCTTAAGTAATATCGAAGCGACCTATAAAATGTTTTCGAAGGTAAACGAAGCTTTGGCAATGTCCGGCAAAACGCCCTTGTTCGAGGTACAGATGGTAGGATTAAATGCTGAGACCACTCTTAGCAACGGCATTTTTACAATTAAGCCGGGGCTTCTGGTTGAAAACGCAGGAAAAACCGATCTGATCATTATTCCGGCGGTTCACGGAGATCTGAAAAAAGTTATATCAGCTAACCAGGGTTTCATCCCATGGATCGTCAGGCAATATCAAAACGGTGCAGAAGTAGTATCTTTATGTATCGGAGCTTTTATTCTTGCTTCGACCGGCCTGCTTAAAGGCAAAAGCTGTACAACGCACTGGCTAATGGCCGAAGAATTCCGCAGCATGTTCCCCGATGTAAATCTTCAGCCTTATAAGATAATAACAGACGAAAAAGGCATCTATACAAGTGGAGGTGCCTATTCTTCACTAAATCTTATTTTATACCTGGTAGAAAAATTTGCTGGCAGGAACATGGCGCTTCTTTCATCTAAAATATTCGAAATCGATATAGAGAGGAACAGCCAGTCGCCATTTATTATTTTTACAGGTCAAAAAGGGCACGAAGACGAAGTGATAAAGAAAACACAGGCGTTCATCGAAAGCAATTACCATGATAAAATTACTGTCGACAAGCTGGCATCTATGTTTGCCATCAGCAGAAGACATCTGGAACGCCGGTTTAAAAAAGCGACTTCAAATACAGTGATTGAATATATGCAGAGAGTAAGGATCGAAGCTGCAAAAATGGGTCTGGAATCTCTGCGGGAGAATGTGAATGAGGTAATGTACAAAACGGGCTATACAGATCCAAAAGCCTTCAGAACGATTTTCAAAAAGATTACCGGGCTATCGCCGGTAGAATACAGGAGCAGATATAATAAAGAAATTGCAGGCTAACCCCCGGGTATCTTAAGAGCAATCATTCTATGCAGTAAACACATTCGGCAGCTTTTAAGAACCTCGAAACATAATACCCCTGGAAGAGAATGATTTAGAAAAAACATTTCATAATAAGTCGAAAAATAAGAACATTTGACCCGGTAGATAATTTATTATTAAAATAAACATTTATGAGGCGAATATTCTTTTTGGCAACTTTTTTCTGCAGTACATTAATGATCCTGGAAAGTTGCTCTTCAGCCCGTACGGCTGTAAAAACAAACAATTTTAAAAAGGCTGATGTAACAGGCAGTTGGAATTTAAACAACATAACATTTGAAGGCATTCCGGCCGAAAGCATCAGATCTCTTTTTGGCGAACCTTCATACAAATGTTTTGCCGGCAGTACCTGGAATTTTCCGAATAGCGGTAATGGTACTTATGTATTGACAGGAACCGGTGAATGTGCATCAAAGACCCAGAATATCGTATGGTCTGTAAAACCGGAAAACGGCACCTTTCAATTTAAGAAGCTGAATGAAGGTGATAAAGCGAAAAATATAGACGAAGGTTATGTTCTATCGCTGACTTCTGTGTCAGCAAGCGGACTTACATTAAAATCGCCCGTAACTTTTGGAAGCACAACAGCATATGTTGTACTTAATTTCTTAAAGGCAGGCAGATAAAATTAATTCAGAACAAAGGCTTTTATCCGGTCTTTGTTCTGAATTAATTTATTGCTTTTCCAGAATTCCCTTCAGGTTAGTCAGGCCTGTCTGCAGATCACTTCCGATCATCTTGTTCATATCCATAAATAACAACATCAAATTGGTAGGATATTTCATATGCCCGCTAAATCCCCACTTAACAACTGTCTGCGAGGGAGATATGCTGTCGGTGATCATATATGCCGGGGCTACAGAAGCAAATGGTTCTATAAAACGTATTTCATAATCAATCCTGTTCCCCTCTTTAATAGCTTTTATTTCCTGTTCACCCTTGCCGACGTCGCCCTGTTCGCTACTCCATGCAGAAACAAAACCAGGAGTTCCATCGGTACCCCTGAACTCCTTCTTCATCTTAGGATCCATATTGGCCCACTTACTGTAATTATTCTGATTTTTAAGGTATCTCACATAACTAAACACCTCATTTCTGGGTTTATTAATAATTACCTCCCGGGTAACGGAGTAATCCTTCTTTATAAAAACACCTGTCACTAAAAGGATCACAACAATTATTCCGGCAATAAGAAAAATTCTCTTTACAACTTTCATCAGCGCAGATTAACAATAAGTTACTTAAATTTACAATAATATCGTATAAAATCAAATCTCAATCTATCAATACATCAGGTGGCTTCCCATGTGTTTGAAGCACATGAAAAGCACAAGCCTTTCATATATACTTTTAATAGCATTACTTTGTATAATTTAAGAATTTAAGGTCGTAGCAGTGAGTATTTCCCCAATAAAGATCCGTTCAGACGTTGACGCTATAAGCCGCATTTCTATTGTTCCCAACATACTGGAAGTCATCTGCCAGACTACAGGTATGGGCTTCGCTGCAATTGCCAGGGTAACAGAAGATAAATGGATTGCCTGCGCTGTACGCGACGAGATACAGTTTGGTCTTGAACCTGGCGGAGAATTGCAGATTGCAACTACTCTATGTAACGAGATCAGGCAAAGCGGCGAAGCCGTTATCATAGACCATGTAGACGAGGACGATATGTTTGCTTCACATCATACTCCT
>Ga0265780_10008216_pt1 | contig 12698 bp, 11 predicted proteins | sample P1T30metagenome_FD_192432 | JGI IMG/M metagenome (GOLD analysis project Ga0265780, IMG submission 192432) | Plant litter microbial communities from East Loma Ridge, Irvine, California - P1 T30 | ecosystem: Environmental > Terrestrial > Plant litter > Unclassified | place: USA: California...
CCCTCGTGCACCGCGTGCCGTGGCTGCGCGGCCTCGCCAACGGCGTCTCGGCGGTCGGCCTCACGCTGCCCTCGTTCGCGGTCGTCGGCCTGCTCATCGCCCCGGTCGGCTTCGGCGTCCTGCCGACGGTCATCGTCGTGACGTTCTTCGCGACGCTGCCGATCCTCCGCAACGCCGTCGTGGGCCTCACCGAGGTCGACGACGCGATCGTCGAGTCGGCGCGCGGCATCGGCATGGGCCGGTTCCGCACGCTCGTGCAGGTGCAGCTGCCCCTCGCCTGGCCGATCATCCTCACCGGCGTGCGCGTCAGCGCCCAGATGGTGATGGGCATCGCGGCCGTGGCGGCGTACGCCCTCGGCCCCGGCCTCGGTGGCTTCATCTTCTCCGGGCTCTCCCGGCTCGGCGGCGCGAACGCGCTCGCCTCCGTGGTCACCGGGGTGGTGGGCGTCGTCGTCCTCGCCCTGGTGCTCGACCTCCTCCTCGTCGGCCTCGGCCGCCTGACCATCCCGAGAGGCATCCGTGTCCAGAACTGACTCCCCCGCCGCCGCGACCGCCGACTCCGGCGTCTCCGGCCGCAGCATCCTCCTCGACACCGTCACGAAGCGCTACCCGGGGCAGTCCGCCCCCGCGGTCGACGGCATCACGCTCGAGATCCCGGCCGGCAAGATCGTCATGCTCGTCGGCCCGTCGGGCTGCGGCAAGACGACGACGCTGAAGATGATCAACCGCCTCATCGAGCCGACCGAGGGCCGCATCGTCCTCGGCGACGACGACGTGACGAGCATCGACGGCGACGAGCTGCGACGGCGCATCGGCTACGTGATCCAGGCCGGCGGGCTGTTCCCGCACATGACGGTCGCCGCCAACATCGCGATCGTGCCGAAGATGCTGGGCTGGAGCAGGGAGCGCGTGGCCGCGCGCGTCGACGAGCTGCTCGAGCTCGTGTCGCTCGACCCCGACACCTACCGCGACCGCTACCCGAAGGAGCTCTCCGGCGGCCAGCAGCAGCGCGTCGGCGTGGCCCGCGCCCTCGCGGCCGACCCGCCCGTGCTGCTCATGGACGAGCCCTTCGGCGCCGTCGACCCGATCACGCGTCAGCGCCTCCAGGACGAGCTGCTGCGGATCCAGGAGGAGCTGCAGAAGACCATCGTCATCGTCACGCACGACTTCGACGAGGCCGTGAAGCTCGGCGACTGGATCGTGATCTTCTCCGAGGGCGCCCACATCGTCCAGTACGACACCCCTGAGCGGATCCTCGCCGAGCCCGCGAACGAGTTCGTCGAGAACTTCATCGGGTCCGGCGCGGGGCTCAAGCAGCTGACCCTCGCCCGCGTGGGCGACGTGGACCTGGCGGAGGCGGTGGTCGCGCGCCCCGGGGAGCCCGGTGCCGAGGTCGTCGCCCGAGTCGAGGCCGCCGGGCACGCGCACGCCGTCGTCGTCGACGAGCGCGACCGACCCGTGAGCTGGCCGTCCCTGAGGCAGCTGCGGCGGGTCGACGTCGTCTCGGCGACGCCCGACGCCGACCTGCCCGTGGTCGGCAGCGGCGCCACCCTCAACGACGCGCTCGACACCATGCTCGTCTCGAGCGCGGGGGCGGCCCTCGTCACCGGCCGACGTGACGCTTTCATCGGCGTCATCACCGTCGAGGTCGTCATGGACGCCATCACCCGGGCCAGGAAGGCCGCGGCGATCGCCGCGACCGACGCGCCCGTCGGCACGAACACCGGGCCGCTCTCCGTCCTGCCCGAGCCGGCCGCCGGGGGCACCGGCACGGGCTCGGCCGGGTCGGAGCCCGACGCGGCGGCCCCGCGGGACGTCGCGTGAGCGCCGCCGCGGAGCCCGCCGTCGCCGCGGCGGCCCGGCCGGCACGACGGCGCCCCGCCCGCCCGGGGCTGCTCGGCCTCGTCGTGCAGCCGGTCGCCGTGCTCCTCGCCCTCGGGGCGTTCGTCGTGTGGCTCACGACCGCCGACCTCACCACGGCGGAGCGCACCACGCTGAACCCCTCCGACCTCCTCGGCTACACCGGCGAGCACCTGGCGCTGACGTTCGTCTCGGCCGTGATCGTGCTCGTGATCGCCGTGCCGCTCGGCGTCGTGCTGACCCGCGGGCCGTTCCGCCGGGTCTCCGGCCCGATCCTGGCCGTCGCGAACTTCGGCCAGGCCGCACCGGCCATCGGCCTCGTCGTGCTCCTGGCGTTCTGGCTGGGCTTCTCGTTCTGGGCCGCCGTGGTCGCGCTCGTCCTCTACGCGATGCTGCCCGTGCTCCGCAACACGATGATCGGGCTGCAGAGCGTCGACGGCCGTCTGGTCGAGGCGGGCCGCGGCATGGGCATGTCGTCGCTCGCCGTGCTGTTCCGGGTCGAGCTGCCCCTGGCCGTCCCCGTCATGCTCTCGGGCATCCGCACGGCGCTCGTGCTCCTGGTCGGCTCCGCCGCCCTCGCCACGTTCATCGGCGCCGGCGGCCTCGGCCTGCTGATCACCACCGGCGTCAACCTCTTCCTGCCCCGGGTCCTCGTCTCGGGCGCCCTGCTGATCGCGCTCCTGGCGCTCCTGATCGACTGGCTCGGCCGCGTCGTCGAGCACGTCGCCCGTCCGAAGGGACTCTGATGACGACCACCGCGACCCCGCGCCGCCGACTGCGCCGCGCCTCCCTCACGGCCCTCGTGGCCGCCTCCTCGACGGCCCTCCTCGCCGGCTGTGGCCTGCAGCCGGCCACCGCCTTCGTGCCGGCCGTCGCGCCGGGCTCGATCGAGGCGATCGAGGGGCTGCCCGACGACGCCTCGCTGACCGTCACGACGAAGAACTTCACCGAGCAGCTCATCCTCGGCAAGATCGCCGTCCTCGCCGCGAAGGCGGCCGGGTTCGACGTCACCGACATGACGAACGTGCCCGGCAGCGTCGCCGTGCGCCAGCTGATGCTCGACGGCGACGCCGACATGACCTACGAGTACACCGGCACGGCGTGGCTCACCTACCTCGGCGAGGCCGCGGGGATCCCCGACCAGGAGGAGCAGTACGTCGCCGTCCGCGACGCCGACGTCGCGAACGGCCTCGTCTGGCTGCCGCCCGCCCCCCTCAACAACACGTACGCGATGGCGGTCCGCTCGGAGGCGGTGCCCGAGCTGGGCGACGTCGACTCGCTGAGCGACATCGCGGCCCTGCCCGTCGAGCAGCGGACGTTCTGCGTCGAGGCCGAGTTCAACTCGCGGGCCGACGGCTTCGCGCCGATGCTCGAGCGCTACGGACTCGAGCTCGGCGCCGCGGACGGCGTGCCGACGAGCAACGTCAGCATCCTCGACACGGGCACCGTCTACGAGGCCACGGACCGTGGTCGCTGCAACTTCGGCGAGGTGTTCACCACCGACGGGCGGATCGACTCGCTCGACCTCACGGTGCTCGACGACGACCAGGGCTTCTTCCCCGCCTACAACGTGGCGCCCGTCTTCTCGGCGGAGGCGCTGGAGGAGAACCCGGAGCTCGCCGACGTGTTCGACGCGATCTCGCCGTCGCTCACGGACGAGGAGCTCCGGACCCTCAACCGCCGGGTGGACGTGGAGGGCGAGGAGCCCGCCGACGTGGCCTTCGACTGGATGGTCGAGAAGGGCTTCGTCACGAGGCCCTGACGTCGACCCCCGGTGGGGAGGGACCGCGCCGTCCCTCCCCAGGGCCCGGCGGCGCGCGGCCACGGGGTCGAGATGGGGAGAACGGCGGAGCTGACGTGCTCCCCCGCGAGGCTGTGCCCATGACCGACACCGCCAGCCCCGCCCTCGACCTCCACCGGCCCCTCGAGACGACGCCCGACCTCCACCGGCTGCTCTCGCACTTCTTCCCGGTGGCCATCCGGCGCCAGCTCTGGACCCTCTTCCTCGACGCCGCCGACGTCCCGCTCCCGGTGGTCGTGCCCCTGGAGGGCATCCCGCTCCGCCCCGTCGCCGAGGCAGTGGGCCGGTGGGCGGACGCCGTCGAGGCCGTCGCCCGCGAGTTCGGCGCGTCGCGGGTCGTCTTCGTCGTCGAGCGGACCGGGAGCCGCGCCGTCCGCGCCTCCGACACCGCCTGGCGTGACGCTCTGCTCCGGTGCCTCGACGACCGCCTGTGCGGCGTGCGGGCGGTCGCGACCTGCACCGACGACGGAGTCGACGTGCTCGTCGACGTCGGGGCGTGCGACACGGCCGCGGTGGGGGCGCCCGCGGCGGCGGCGACGGGGGCGGCTGCCGCCGGTGCGGAGGTCGCGGCCGTGGCGCCCGTGGGTCAGGCGTCGCCGAGGCGCCGTGCGGCCTCGGAGCGCGTGGCGGTCCGCTGACCCCGGTCGCGGTCGAGGTGCCGCCACCACGCCGCCTCGGCGAGCTCCGCGGCCGTGTAGACCCCCAACGACTCGTCGCCGCCCGGGTCGACCGACCACCGGGTCAGGCGCCAGCCTCCGCCGAACCGCTCGACGACGGCCTCGGGAGGCGCCTCCGGCGAGGCACGGACGAGCAGGCGGTCGTCGTCGGCGCGGTCGAGCATCCTCCGATGCTACCGACGCGGCCCGTCAGGCGAGCGCGATCGGGAAGAGCGACCGCGGGTCCTGCGCGAGGGCGGGTCGGGGCAGCTCGGACCGGCTGAGCGAGGAGCCGTCGAAGGCGACCCGGCGCAGGAGCACGGGCGCCCGGTCGTCGTCCAGGGCCGAGACGACCTCCCCCACGACGTGACCGCGTCGGAACGTCCGCTGCGCGCGGTCCGGCACGAGCAGCTCCGTGCCCTCGGGCAGGGTCGTGAAGCGCTCGACCTGGGCCTGCCAGACGGCGCCGACCTTCCCGCGGGGCGACGACTCCGCGAGGGTCACGACCCCGGCGTCGACCCAGTCGTCGTGCTGCCGGGCGGTGAGCGGCCTGACGACCCAGGCTCGGTGCTCGGCCGTCAGCGCCGGCTCGTCGGAGGGCAGGGGCGCCGCGGGGTCGGCGGGGGGCCAGACGTAGTCGAGGTCGTCGGGCACGTCGGGGAACCGCGCCCGGTACCAGTCGGGCTGCTTCTGGACGAGCTTGGAGCGGTGGCTGCGGTGCACGGCCTCGTCGCCGAGCCACGGCGGCAGCTCGAGCGACGCGAAGGGGACTCCGTCGACCTCGGGGGCGAACTCCGCGATCTGCGGCCGGACGGTGTCGGCGTGGCCCTGGGCGAGCCACTCGTCGGTGACGGCGAGGGAGTACGACGTCAGCGCGGCCAGGTGGCCGCGCCACATGGCGATGGCCGGGTGGCTCTGCCAGCCGTAGCCGGGCAGGGTGACGGCCCGGAGCACCTGCAGAGCCTCGACCCGCTGCTTGCCCAGCCGCGCCTGGTCGAGGCTCCTGGCGGTCTCGACGGGATCGGGCCAGGGGAGGAACGTCTGCACCCGCCCCACGCTAGGCGCGCCCCGGCGGGCACGGCCGGGTGGGGCTACTTGCGGTTGCCGATCCGCCCGCGCAGCACGTCGATGCGCTTCTGGATCTGCTCCGTGCTGGCCTGCGCGACCGCGGGCCCGCCGCTGATCCGGCGCAGGTCGGCGTGGATGAGGCCGTGCGGCTCGGAGGAGTGCCGCGACCAGATCGAGACGAGGCGGCTGAGCTCCTGCCGCTGCTCCTTGATCGTCTGGTACATCGGCCGGGCCTCCTCGACCGGAGCCGTCGTGGGCATGCCGTTCTTGGCCGAGCGCTTCGCCTGCTTCGCCTGGCGCTGCCGCAGCAGCGCGCGCACCTCGTCGGGCTCGAGCAGCCCGGGGATCCCGATGAAGTCGAGCTCCTCCAGGCTGCCGATCTCGCCGCCGGTGCCGAACTCGCCGCCGTCGTAGAGCACGCGGTCGAACGAGGCCTGCGAGTCGAGCGCCTCGAAGGGCTGCTGCTCGAGCAGGCTCGAGGCCTTCTCCTCGCGGTTCGCGGCCGACATCATGTCGTCCTCGGGCGCGAAGATGCCGTCGTCCGCGGTCTCGGGCCGGTCGAGCGCGTGGTCGCGCTCGAGCTCGAGCTGCCCGGCGAGGGCCATGAGGCTGGGCACGCTGGGCAGGAAGATCGACGCCGTCTCGCCCCGCCGCCGGGCCCGGACGAACCGGCCGACGACCTGGGCGAAGAAGAGGGGGGTGGAGGCGCTGGTGGCGTAGACCCCGACCGCCAGCCGGGGGACGTCGACGCCCTCGGACACCATGCGCACCGCGACCATCCAGCGAGCATCGCCGTCCGAGAACGCCTGGATGCGGTCGGAGGCCGCCTTCTCGTCGGAGAGCACCACGGTGGGCCGCTCGCCGGTGAGCTTCTGCAGCACCGCGGCGTACTGCCGAGCGGCGGTGTGGTCGGTCGCGATCACGAGGCCGCCCGCGTCGGGGACGCCTCGACGCACCTCGGTGAGGCGCTTGTCGGCGGCCGACAGGACGGCCGGGATCCAGTCGCCCTGGGGCGAGAGGGCCGTGCGCCAGGCCTGCGCCGTGATGTCCTTCGTGACGGCCTCGCCGAGGGAGGCGCTCATCTCGTCGCCCATCCGGGTGCGCCAGCGCATCTGGCCCGCGTAGGCCATGAAGAGCACCGGCCGCACCACCCCGTCGGCCAGGGCACGGCCGTAGCCGTACGCGTAGTCGGACTTCGACGTGCGGATGCCGTGTTCGTCGGGGGCGTACGTCACGAACGGGATGGGGGCGGTGTCGGAGCGGAAGGGCGTCCCCGTCAGCGACAGGCGGCGGGTCGCCCGGCCGTAGGCCTCGCGGATGCCGTCGCCCCAGCTGAGTGCGTCGCCGCCGTGGTGGACCTCGTCGAGGATGACGAGCGTGCGGCCCGCCGCCGTCATCGCGGCGTGCACCTGGGGGTTCATGCCCACCTGCGCGTAGGTGACGGCGACGCCGTGGTAGTGCCGACCGAACGTGACGTCGGCGTTCTTGAACATCGGGTCGAGGCGGAGGTTCACCCGGTCGGCCGCGTCGGCCCACTGCCGCTTGAGGTGCTCGGTGGGCGCGACGACGACGACCCGGTCGATCTCGCCACGCGAGAGCAGCTCGGTGGCGAGCCGCAGGGCGAAGGTCGTCTTGCCGGCGCCGGGCGTGGCCGCGGCGAGGAAGTCACGGGGCGACGTGGCGAAGTACTGCTCGAGGGCCTCGGCCTGCCAGGCACGGAGCTTGCTGGCCGTGCCCCAGGCAGCCCGCTCGGGGAAGGCCGGCGAGAGGTGCTCGGCGGCCGAGTTGCCGGCGGTCGCGCCGACCTCGCCCAGGTCGAGCTCGTCGTGCTGGCCGGTGTCGTCACCCCCGGCCGGGTCGGTTGCGCTAGCTGTGCTCACTCGACCCGATCTTACTCGCCGTGGCCGGGGTGGTCGGGCCGGGCGGCGGGCCGACGGGGCCCGCGGGCCGCGGCGCCGGGCGCGTCGCGGCCGTCGCCGGACGGGGTGCCGCGTCGCGGGGCCCGCGCGTCGGCACCCGTGTCGGGCCCGGAGAGCCCGTCGCGTCGCCGCGCGCCGAGCAGGGAGGCCGGGGTGAGCATCGTCGAGCCGAACTTGGCCCGGAGGGCGTCCATCGTCGACTCGGCCTCGCGCCAGCCTGCGTCGTCGTCCCACAGGGCGAGCGATCCGCCGCCTCCCCCGGCGCCGAGCTGCTCGACGCGGACGCCGACCAGGCGGATGCGCTCGTGCTGCTTGCCCGTGGCCTCGTAGACCGAGCGCACCTCGTCGTAGATGCGGCGACCGAGGTCGGTCGGGTCGGCCAGCGTGCGCGACCGGGTGATGGTCGTGAAGTCGGACGTGCGGAGCTTGAGCACCACGGTGCGGCCGCTCAGCCCGGCGTCGCGGAGGCGCGACCCGACCCGGTCGCTGAGCCGGAGCAGCTCGCGGCGGATCACCTCGGGGTCGACGACGTCGGTGGAGAACGTCACCTCGTGCCCGACGCTCTTCTCCTCCGTGCCGGTGGTGACCACCCGCGGGTCACGGCCCCAGGCGAGGTCCTGGAGCTTGGCGCCGGCGGCGGGCCCGACGGCGCGGACGAGCGTGTCGAGGGACGCGGTGGCGACGTCGCCGACGGTGCGGAGCCCGAGGTTGCCGAGCACCTCCTCCGTCTTGCCGCCGACGCCCCAGAGGGCGCTGATCGGCCGGGGGTGCAGGAAGGCGACGGTCTGGTCGTGCGGCACCACGAGGATGCCGTCGGGCTTCGCCACGCTGGAGGCGAGCTTGGCGACGAACTTGGTGGAGGCGGCGCCGACGCTGCAGTGCAGCCCCGTCTCGGCGTGCACGCGGCGCCGGAGCTCGGTGCCGATGGCGAACGGCGACCCCATCAGCCGGACGGCACCGGAGACGTCGAGGAAGGCCTCGTCGATGCCCAGCCGCTCGACCCGCGGCGTGACGTCGTCGAACATCGACATCACCCGTCGCGACCAGTACCGGTACTTCTCGAAGTGCGGCTCGAGCACGACGGCCTGGGGGCACCGGCGCAGCGCGATCGCCATGGGCATCGCCGAGTTGACCCCGAACTTGCGGGCCTCGTAGGTGGCGGCCGTGACGACCGAGCGGTCGGACCTCTGGCCGATCACGACCGGCAGGCCCCGGAGCTCCGGCCGGTCGAGCAGCTCGACGGAGGCGAAGAAGGCGTCCATGTCGACGTGCAGGATGGGGGCCGACACGTCGTCGGTGGGGACGGTGGTGACGAGCCGCCCGCTGCCGTCCTGTTTGCTCACCCGAGCATCTTCACACGCACCACCGACAGCGTCGGGCGGCGGGCGCCTCCCCCGCGGTCGACGGTCGGCGACGACCGCCCGCCCCCGCGGGCGCGTCGTCAGCGGTCGGGGCCGAGGAGCCAGGTCGCGACCGTCGCGTGGGCCGAGTCCGTGCTCGACGGGTGGAACCGCCCGGCCAGCACGTCGCGCTGCAGCCGCCCCAGCTCGCTCGACGAGCGGAACGACGCCCCGCCCGCGACCGCGACCGCCTGGTCCACGACGGCCCGGGCGGTCTCGGTGACGCGGGTCTTGAGGCCGACGACGATCGCCGACCAGGCGGCCCCGTGGTCGACGAGCCCGTCGACGTCGCGGGCCACCGCGTCGACCTGGGGCTCGATGCCCTGGAGCAGCACGGCCGCCTCGGCCACGCGCCAGCGGACCAGCGGGTCGTGGGCGCGCGGAGCGCCGCCGGCCCGGTGCGAGCGCCCGGCGGTCGCGCTCTCGACCGCGAGCTGGACGGCCCGGCGGGCGACGCCGCGGTACACGGCGGCGACGAGGGTCTCGAAGACGGCGAAGATCGCGAAGACCAGGGGGTCGCCGCTCGGCCCGACGGGCAGCACGCGCACCACCCGCTCGGCGGGCACCTCGACGCCCTCGAGCCGGGTGCTGTGGCTCTGCGTCGCCCGCATGCCGATCGTGTCCCAGTCCTCCAGCGACGAGTGGCCGGGCTGGTCGCGCCGGACGAAGCCGTGCACGAGCAGGGGGGCCTCGGGGTCCGTGTCGTCGCGGCCGAACACGCCGAGGCGCGTCCAGACGGGAGAGAGCGAGGTGGACGACTTCACGCCGGTGAAGCGCCAGCCGCCGTCGCCCGTCGGCTCGGCCCGGGTGAGCGAGTCGAAGAGCACGGCGTCGTTGCCCGGCTCGCTGACGCCGAAGGCGAAGACCTCGCCCCGGGCCGCGTCGTCGATCACGAGATCGAGCGAGCGGTCGCCGCGGGCCGCGAGCACGGCGGCGCAGCCCGTCCAGACGAGGTGCATGCCCACCGCCAGCGCGGTCGCCGGGGCCGCGGCGGCGAGGCGGGACTGCGCGGCGGCGACGCGTTCGAGTCCCCAGCCCGCGCCTCCTCGCTCCGGGGGCACGAACACCCGGAGGTACCCGCGCTCGCGCAGCTCGGCGAGGTCGTCGTGGGGGAACGTGCCCTCGCGGTCGTGACCGGCGGCGCGGGCCCGGAAGCGCTCGAGGAGGTCGTCCGGCAGCATCTCCTCCGGGCTCGTCTCCGCGGGGCTCGGGGCGGTCGGGGGCGGCGGGCTGGTGGGGGTCACGGGGTCGAGGCTAGCCACGCCCGGCCCCGCGCGGCAGCCCCTCGGCCCGCCGCGGGGCGAGCGGTAACGTGGAGGCCATGACACAGCAGCACCCCTGGTCGCGCTACGTGGCGATCGGCGACTCGTTCACGGAGGGCATCGGCGACCCGGAGGAACGCTCGCCGGGTGGCCACCGGGGCTGGGCCGACCGCGTCGCCGAGGTGCTCGGGGCGTCGACCGAGGACTTCGCCTACGCCAACCTCGCGGTGCGCGGGCGCCTGCTGCGGCAGATCATCGACGAGCAGGCCGAGGCCGCCCTCGCCCTCCGGCCCGACCTGATCTCGGTGTCGGCGGGGGGCAACGACATCATCCGCCCCGGCACCGACCCGGACGCCGTCGCCGCGGGGTTCGAGGGCCTCGTCGAGACGCTGGGGTCGCAGGGCGCCACGGTCGTCGTCTTCACGGGCCCTGACATCGGGCTCACGCCCGTGCTCGGACGCCTGCGGGGCAAGGTCGCGATCTACAACGAGCACGTGCACGCCATCGCCCTCCGGCACGACGCGGTCGTGGCGGACATGTGGGCCCTCCGTGAGCTCGGCGACCCCCGCATGTGGGCGCCCGACCGTCTCCACTTCAGCCCGCTCGGGCACCACACCATCGCCCGCGCGGTGCTGCAGGCCCTCGCCGTCGAGAACGACCTCGAGCCCTGGCGCACCGAGCCGCTGCCGCCCCGGCCGTGGCGGCAGGCGCGGACGGAGGACCGCCGCTGGGCACGGGAGTACCTCGTGCCGTGGGTCGTCCGGCGCATCCGCCACCAGTCGTCCGGCGACGGCGTGCAGCCCAAGCGGCCCGAGGCCGCGTCGGTGCTGTACCGCGACGAGCCCTAGCTCGACGCCAGCACCTCGTCGGGGTGGGTCAGCCGCCACCACGCGTCCGGCTCGGCGAGGGCGCGGTCGAGCACCAGCGGCACGTCGACCTCCTCGTCGCCGATCTCGAAGCGCACCCGGCCCACGCGGTCGCCCACCGCCCCCGTCGTCACCGACTCGGTCTCGATCGAGGCCGTCACCGTGACGTCGCCCCAGACGAGGCGGCTCGCGTCGGTCGCCGCGACGGCCTCGGTGCCCGCTCCCCACGGCAGCTCGTACGACGCCCAGACGTCGCCGGCCGTCGTCGCCGTGACGGTCTGGAAGGCCCCGGAGACGCTCGTGAGCAGCCTCTGCACGTCGGCGTCGAGGGAGTCGTGGTCGACGCCGCCGAGCATGACCCCGACGACCGTGACCGGCTCCCCCGCGATCGTGTAGTCCGCGGCGAAGAGCAGGCAGGCACCGGCCTCGTCCAGGGTGCCGGTCTTGATGCCGACGACCCCGTCGAGCCCGAGCAGCTCGTTCGAGTTCTCGATGACGCCGATGCCCGGCACGGTCGTCGTCGGGGTCGCCACGATCGCCGAGACGTCCGGGTCGGCCAGCGCGATCTCGCCGAGCCGCACGAGGTCGGTCGCCGTGCTCGTGTTCGACGGCGACATGCCGGTGGGCTCGACGAGGGTGGTGGAGGAGAGGCCGTTGTCGGCCAGCCAGGCGGTCGCGGCCGCGACGAAGCCGGCCGTGTCGCCGAACGCCCACCGGGCGAGCGCGTCGGCGTAGTTGTTGGCCGACTCGATCAGCGACACCTGCAGCACCTGCTTCTCGGTCAGCTGCTGGCCGAGGGCCATCGGCGCCACCTTGCCGTCCTGCGAGCGGTAGGCCTCGTACAGGGCCACGTCGTCGGCGTCCAGGGTCAGCGTCGGCCCGTCTCCCCCGTCGAGCGGCCGGGCGTCGAGCACGACCAGGGCGGTGACGACCTTGCTGATGCTCGCGATCGGCAGCGGCGTGGTCGATCCGCTCGTCGTCAGGCTCTCGTCCCAGCCGACGGCCTGCACGGCGGTCGCGCCGTAGCCCGGGAACGCGAGCTGGGCCCCCGGCTGGGCGGGCGCCGTCCACTCCGCCGCCGCGGCCGTCGCGGGGGCCAGGGGGGCGAGCAGGACGACGGGCACGTAGACGAGAGCGGCCAGCACGACCACGAGGGCGCCCGCGACCACGGCCCGGACGCCGTGTCGGCGGCGTCGCGCCGGTCGGGCGCCGCGGCTCACGCGGCGTCCGCCCCGGCGGCGGAGGCGGGGGCCGGCACGCGCAGGGCCCAGAGCGCCACCGCGCTGGCGGCGGCGACGTTGAGACTGTCGACCCCGTGCAGCATGGGGATGGTGACCACGCGGTCGGCGGCGCGCAGGGCGGCCGGGCTGAGCCCGTCGCCCTCCGTGCCGAGCACGAGCGCCACCCGCTCCGGCGGCGCCGCGGCGTAGTCGTCGAGCGCGACGGCGTCGTCGGAGAGGGCCAGGGCCGCGACCTCGAAGCCGGAGGCGCGGAGCACGTCCGCGCCCGCGGGCCAGTCGGGCAGGCGCGTCCAGGGCACCTGCAGCACCGTCCCCATGCTCACTCGGACGCTCCGGCGGTAGAGCGGGTCGGCGCAGCGCGGCGTGACGAGGACGGCGTCCGCCCCGAGCCCGGCGACGGCCCGGAAGATCGCGCCCACGTTCGTGTGGTCGACGATGTCCTCGAGCACGACCACCCGACGGGCGCCCTCGATGACCGACTCGACCGACGGCAGCTCAGGCCGGTGCATGGCCGCCAGCGCGCCCCGGTGCAGGTGGTAGCCGGTCAGGGTCTCGAGCAGCGCCGCGTCGCCCACGAAGATCTCGCCGTCGTGGTCGGCGACGAGCGGCTCGATGTCGGCGAGCC
>Ga0265780_10008218_pt1 | contig 12695 bp, 15 predicted proteins | sample P1T30metagenome_FD_192432 | JGI IMG/M metagenome (GOLD analysis project Ga0265780, IMG submission 192432) | Plant litter microbial communities from East Loma Ridge, Irvine, California - P1 T30 | ecosystem: Environmental > Terrestrial > Plant litter > Unclassified | place: USA: California...
GTTTGCACGATCAGGTTTGCACGTCGCGGGTGACGATGACGAATGCGACGCCGTAGTCGGCCTCGTCGCTGATCGTGACCTGGGCGGTCAGTTGATTCTGCTGCATGAATTCGGCCAGGGCGCCGCTGCATACGATGGTCGGCTTGCCGCTCGGGTCGTTCAGCATCTGCGCCGAGCGCCAGGTCATGGGCATGCGCATGCCCAGGCCGATGGCTTTCGAAAACGCTTCCTTGGCCGAGAAGCGCGTGGCCAGGAAACGCAGGCCGCGCACTTCGCTGCGGGCACGGCGCGCATGGTATTTCTCGAGTTCCTGGGGTCCCAGGATCTTTTCGGCGAAGCGATCGCCGTTGCGCGCGAGCGCCGCCTCGACACGCGAGATCTGGACGATGTCGGTGCCGATGCCGTAGATCATTGTGCCCCCAGGGATACGCCGAGGCGGGCCGCGACCATGATCGCCTTCATCTCGCGCACCGCGTTTTCCCAGCCGGCAAACAAGGCGTGGGCAACGATGGCGTGGCCGATGTTCAGTTCGGCGATGTCCTTGATCGCCGCCACCGGCTGCACATTCGTGTAGTGCAGGCCGTGGCCGGCGTTCACCACCAGGCCATGCTTGACGCCGGCGGCAACGCCCACCTTGATGCGCTCCAGCTCGCTCGCCGCTTCGGCACCTTCGGCCTCGGCGTAGCGACCCGTGTGCAGCTCGATCACGGTGGCGCCGGTTTTCGCCGCTGCCTCGATCTGCTGCGCGTCGGCATCGATGAACAGCGACACGCGGATGCCCTCGCCTTTCAACTGCTTCACGGCTGCTTCGACTTCGTTGAAGTAGCGGATCACGTCCAGCCCGCCTTCGGTCGTCACTTCTTCGCGCCGCTCGGGCACCAGGCAGACGTCCTGCGGACGCACCTGGCAGGCGAAGTCGATCATTTCCCGGGTCACGGCCGCTTCCAGGTTCATGCGCGTGGCCAACTGCGGGCGGATGGCGAGCACGTCGGCGTCCTTGATGTGGCGGCGGTCTTCGCGCAGGTGCAGCGTGATCAAATCGGCGCCGGCCTGCTCAGCCAGCAGCGCAGCGCGCAGCGGGTCCGGATAGACGGTGCCGCGCGCATTGCGCACGGTGGCGATATGGTCGATGTTCACGCCCAGGTCGATGACGGGGCCGACAGGTTGGAGGAAGCTCATGGTTGTTCTTTTCTTATAACTGCATCAGGTCAATCAAAATCTGCCGGGTATTCAGCGGCGCGCCATTCAACTGGTGCGCCAGCAGGAAACGCATCAGCTGCTTGCTCTGGCTCTGCGTCACCGGGTCGGCATAATCCTCGCGCTCCATGTCGAGCAGGGTCTTGCCGGATACCACGGGCCAGACGTCCGACATGGAGGCTTCGCGCGCCCCGCGTTCCGGATCGACCACATAACGCTCACCGGGGTCGACCGCCTCGCGCGTGCCGGTCGAGCGGCCGAGGTTGGCAGCGACGCCTGTTTCCTTAAGTAGGGCTCTTTCGAATTTTCGCAAGACGATTTGTGCAGGTTCGTCGTGCGCCAGTTCGTTGAGGGTGGACACGTACTGGTCGAACAAGGCTCGGTGGGCATCGTCGCGCGCCAGCAATTTCACAAGCAATTCGTTCAGGTAAAAGCCACACAGCAAGGCAGTGCGCTCGATCGGCAGCATGCCGCCCACCCATTCGGCGTCGATCAGGGTGCGCAGTTCCGACTTGCCGCTCCACGACACGGATAAAGGCTGGAAGGTCTGCAGCACCCCGCGCAGCTTCGACAGCGGCCGTTTCGCGCCCTTGGCCACGACCGCGATGCGGCCATGGTCGCGCGTGAACAGGTCCACGATGAGGCTGGTTTCCTTGTAGGGGTAGCTGTGCAGCACAAAGGCCGGCTGGCCATTCACGCGGGTTTCGCGGATCGGCGCGCGGCTGCGGCGCACGGGCGGCGGCGGTGCATAGGCCGCGCTCGCTTCTGCGACTTGCAGCACGGGCGACTGCATCTCGGTGATGCGCAGTTCCGCCACCGGCATGTCGTTGACTGCAGGAGGCGCTGCCGGCGCCTCCTGCGCATCGGGCGCCGCGGCAGCGTGGCCGGGATCGTGGTTGTCGGGGCTCGTCATGCGCGGGAGGCGAACCGTGAAGGCTTACTCGTAGCCGTAGGCACGCAGGCCGGCTTCGTTGTCGGCCCAGCCGGATTTGACCTTGACCCAGATCTCCAGGTACACGGGGCCGTCGAACAGCTTTTCCATGTCCAGGCGCGACTGGGTCGAAATCTCTTTCAAGCGCGCACCCTTGTTACCGATGATCATCGACTTATGGGTATCGCGCTCGACCAGGATGGCGGCAAAGATGCGGCGCAGATTGCCTTCCTGGATGAATTGCTCGATCACCACAGTACTCGTGTAGGGCAGCTCATCCCCCAGCAGGCGGAAGACTTTCTCGCGCACGATCTCGGCGGCCAGGAATTTCTCGCTGCGGTCGGTGATGTCGTCGGGTCCGAAGATCGGCGGATTCTGCGGCAGGTGCGAACGAATCTCGCGCTCCAGCGCGTCGCACTGGAAGCGCAGCTTGGCCGACACCGGCACGATGGCGGTGAAGTCGCGCAGGGCGGCAACCTTCTGGGCGAACGGCATCAGCGTGGCCTTGTCCTTCATGCGGTCCGACTTGTTGATGACCAGGATCACCGGCACGTTCTTCGGCAGCAGGTCCAGCACTTGCTGGTCGGCCGGGCCGAAGGTGCCGGCCTCGACCAGGAACAACACGACATCCGACGCCGTGAGCGTGTTCGAGACAGTCTTGTTCAGGGTTTTGTTCAGTGCGTTCGCATGACGCGTCTGGAAGCCTGGCGTATCGACGTAGATAAACTGGGCATCGTCGTGGGTCTGGATACCGGTGATGCGGTGGCGCGTGGTTTGCGCCTTGCGCGAGGTAATCGAGACCTTCGCGCCGATCAGCACGTTCATCAGCGTCGACTTGCCGACGTTCGGGCGGCCGACGATGGCGATATAGCCACAGCGGAAGTTGTCTGGCGTGCCGTCGTTGCTGTCGGCGTCGTCTTGTTGGATGTCGGTGTTCATATCAGGATGCTTGTTTGGTGTGAGTGCCATCAGTGGCGCCGTTGGTCGGCGTGTCGTCCGCGCCGTTACTCTGTACGGTGGCAATGCCGGCCAGTTTCAGTTGGGTCACGCGCGGCTTGGCCTTGCGCGAGGCGGCTGGCGTCTTGCGCAGCGCCAGTTCTGCCGCTTCGAGCGCCAGGCGGGCGGCGGCCTGTTCGCCGGCGCGGCGGCTGCCGCCACGGCCGAAGACCTTGATGGCAAGCTTGGGCACCAGGCATTCGATCTCGAATTCCTGGCTGTGGGCGGCGCCGTGGGTGGCGATGACGTTATAGGTAGGCAGCGAAATCTTGCGGCTTTGCAGGAATTCCTGCAGCAGCGTCTTGGCGTCCTTGCCCAGCGTGCGCGGGTCGACGGTGTCGAGCAGCGGAATATAAAAGGCGCGGATCACACCGCGGGCGGCCTCGAAACCGGCGTCGAGGAAGATTGCGCCGAGCAGGGCCTCGAGGGTGTCGGCCAGGATCGACGGACGGCGAAAACCGCCCGACTTCAGCTCGCCCTCGCCCAGGCGCAGGAATTGCGAGAGTTCCAGCTTCTGGGCGATTTCGTAGAGCGACTGCTGCTTGACGAGGTTGGCGCGCAGGCGCGACAGATCGCCCTCGTCGAGGTTGTTGAAACGCTCGTAGAGGATCGAGGCCACCACGCAGTTGAGGATCGAATCGCCCAGGAATTCCAGGCGTTCGTTATGCAAGCTGCTGTGGCTACGGTGGGTCAGGGCCTGTTGCAACAGGCCGCTGTCCCGAAACGTGTAGCCCAAGCGGGTTTGCAATAACTGTAGATTCATTGTTTATTTTTCGTAGTACAGGCCGGTTCCAGAAATGCCGCAGCCGAAACACCGAGGATACCGGTATTTCGGCTTCCGGCGCGCATGCCGGGCTTTGCGTTCGCGGCAGGCCTGCAAACGGCCTGCCTGGCGCCAGCGTTCAGTCGGCGCTCGCGGCCACGACGCCGCTCGGGTCGGTCGTGCCGTCGTAATCGATGACCAGGCTGGCCTTCTCGGTCAAGACGATGCGCTTCTGGTAGGCGAAACTGATTTCAGGCTCGCCGCCGTCCTTGCTGATGATGAGGTCGCGTCCCTTGACGGACTCGACGCTGTTGATGTCTGCAAACTTGTCGAAGGCACGCTGCATCTCGGCGACGGTGCCGCCTTCCGCCTTGACCCGGACGATGCCGTCCTTGATCGAGCGGAATTCCAGCCACGACGGGAACACCTTGATGCCGACCACGGCCACCAGGCCGACGACGATCAGCACCAGGATCACGCTGGTGAGCGAGATGCCCTGTTGCTTGCCGAGATTAATTTTGCAGTATTGCATCGTGCCTCCTCCTTGCGAACGGGGCTTACTGGATGCCGCCGATGCGCTTCGGATCACCGAAGTTCATCCACACCAGGAAAGCCTTGCCGACGATATTTTTGTCCGGCACAAAACCCCAGTATCGGCTGTCCGCGCTGTTGTCGCGGTTGTCGCCCATCATGAAGTAGTTGCCTGCCGGTACGATACAGGTAAATTTGTCGTACGAATAGTCGCAGGCCTCGCGGTTCGGGAAGTTCTCCACGCCGTCCAGGTTGAACGAGCGCGCCGGTTCGTCGTTCAGGATGCGGTGCTCGCTGCCCGGCAGTTTTTCGACGAACTGCTTGTGGTACACCGGCCGCTCTTCGTCGAGGTAATCGTCGAGCGGCGTGTAGTCCACCGCCTTGCCGTTCACCGTCAGGCGCTTGTTTTCATAGGTGATCTTGTCGCCTGGGACACCAATGACGCGCTTGATGTAGTCCTGGCTCATGTCCTTCGGATACTTGAACACCATCACGTCGCCACGCTGCGGATCGTTCAACTGGATGATTTTCTTGTTGATGATCGGCAGGCGGATACCGTAGGTGTACTTGTTCACCAGGATCAGGTCGCCCACCAGCAGGGTCGGCACCATCGAGCTCGACGGGATCTTGAACGGTTCCCACAGGAAGGAGCGCAGGATGAAGACCAGCGCGATCACCGGGAAGAAACTGCCCGAATACTCGACCCAGGTCGGCTGGCGCAGGTGCGCCGCCTCGATGGCGGCGCGGTTGCCATTCGTGTCGACCTTGATGCCCTCGCGCGTCAGCTTGGCATTGCGTGCGTCGTACTCGGCCAGGGCGGCGTCGGCCGCGGCGCGGCGCTGCTTTGCCAATACAAAGACGTCCAGGCACCAGACGATGCCCGTGACCACCATGAGCACGAACAGGATGAGCGCGAAATTCCCCAGGATCGGTTGCAGGTTCATTTATCTTCCACTTGAAGGATGGCCAGGAATGCTTCTTGTGGAATTTCCACCGAGCCCACCTGTTTCATGCGTTTCTTACCGGCTTTCTGTTTCTCGAGCAGCTTCTTCTTACGGCTGACGTCGCCGCCGTAGCACTTGGCCAGCACGTTCTTGCGCAGCGCTTTCACGTTTTCGCGCGAGATGATGGTGGCGCCGATGGCCGCCTGGATCGCCACGTCGAACATCTGGCGCGGGATCAGTTCGCGCATCTTGGCTGCCACCTGGCGACCGCGGTAAGGCGCATTCGCCCGGTGCACGATGATCGCCAGCGCATCGACCTTCTCGCTGTTGATCAGCATGTCGACCTTGACGACATCGGCGGCGCGGTTTTCCTTGAACTCGTAGTCCATCGAGGCATAGCCGCGCGAGGTCGACTTCAGGCGATCGAAGAAGTCGAGCACGATTTCGGCCATCGGGATTTCGTAGTGCAGCTTCACCTGGCGGCCGTGGTAGGCCATGTCCATCTGGACGCCACGCTTGCCGTTACACAGCGTCATCACCGAGCCGACATATTCTTGCGGCATGTACAGATTCACGTCGACGATCGGCTCGCGCACTTCGTTGATCTTCGACGGTTCCGGCATCTTCGACGGGTTGTCGACGCGGATGATGGAACCATCGCGCATCTCGACCTCGTACACCACGGTTGGGGCCGTCGTGATCAGGTCCATGTCGAATTCGCGCTCCAGGCGTTCCTGCACGATTTCCATGTGCAGCAGGCCGAGGAAGCCGCAGCGGAAGCCGAAGCCCAGCGCCTGCGACACTTCCGGCTCGTACATCAGGGCGGCGTCGTTCAGCTTCAGCTTTTCGAGCGAGTCGCGCAGCGCGTCGTACTGGTTCGCTTCCACCGGGAACAAACCGGCGAACACCTGCGGCTGGACTTCCTTGAAGCCTGGCAGCGGCGCGGCGGCCGGCTTGTTGGCCAGGGTCACGGTATCGCCGACTTTCGCGGCGGTCAGCTCCTTGATGCCGGCGATGATGAAGCCCACCTGCCCGGCCTTCAACTCCGGCAGCGAGACCGAGCGCGGCGTGAAGACGCCGATGTTCTCGACCAGATTCACCGATTCGGTGGCCATCAGCAGAATCTTGTCTTTCGGACGCAGGGTGCCATTGACCACGCGCACCAGCATCACGACGCCGACGTAGGGGTCGTACCAGGAGTCGACGATCAGGGCCTGCAGCGGCGCATCCGGGTCGCCCTTCGGCGGCGGCACGCGCTTGATCAGGTCTTCCAGTACGTCCTCCACGCCGAGGCCGGTCTTTGCCGAGCAGGTGGTCGCCTCGGAGGCGTCGATGCCGATGACATCCTCGATTTCCTTCTTGGCGTTGTCGGGGTCGGCGTGCGGCAGGTCGATCTTGTTCAGGATCGGCACCACTTCCACGCCCAGGTCGAGCGCGGTGTAGCAGTTGGCGACCGTCTGCGCTTCCACGCCCTGCGAGGCGTCGACCACCAGCAGCGCGCCTTCGCAGGCGGACAGCGAGCGCGACACTTCGTAGCTGAAGTCGACGTGGCCGGGCGTGTCGATCAGGTTCAGGTTATAGGTCTGGCCGTCGCGCGCCTTGTAGTGCAGGGCCGCGGTCTGCGCCTTGATGGTAATGCCGCGCTCGCGCTCCAGGTCCATCGAGTCGAGCACCTGCGCGTCCATTTCGCGGTCCGACAGGCCGCCGCACAACTGGATGATACGGTCGGCCAGGGTCGATTTGCCGTGGTCGATGTGGGCGATGATGGAGAAGTTACGTATGTTGTTCATTAACAAAGCTCAAAACCAAAAAAGGCGAGGCAGGTTACCTGGCGGTGACCGGCGCCGCGATGATGCCAGCGCAATACGAAAAAAGCGCCCCGTGCGGACTGGTCCGTCCCCAGGCGAGCGCCTTATCGCTACTAATTGCAACATGAGAAGCTGATGTGCTGTCGACAGGAGCTTTTCCAAACGGAGCATTTTACCGGATTTCAGGGTAGAAAGCCCGGTTTCTGAGGGAAATCGGCAATGGGGAGGCGGAGGGTGAGCGCGGCGACCGGAGACGGCGGCGGCAACCGTACGGTGGGCACCCCGTGCCCACGCGGAACGCGCCACTGTGTTGACGGCGTTTGCACCCGAGAGATGGCATGATTACGGCGGCGTTACGGATGATCCGCGAACGCTTGCGCTTGCCTGCCTCCTGCATCGCCGCGCTCTTCTGTCAACACGGCGCGACTGTCCGCGTGGGCACAGCGTGCCCACCCTACGGTTGCTTGCATCTGGCGACAAAGGGCGCGCGCACCCGCGAGTACATCGGGCGCCGCACGGTTCAGGCCGGCAGCGCTGTTTTACGCGTGATGTAGGCGCGTACGGCGGCTTCGTCGAGGAAGTAGTGGCACAACTCCGGCTGGTCCAGCTCGCCATACAGCACCGGCACCAACTCGTTGAAGCGCGCTTCCAGCACCGGATCGGCGTCGACATCGATCACCTCGATTTCAAATGCCTGCCCGGGCTGTTCCAGCGCGCGCAAGGCGGCCAGCATGTCCTCGCACAGGTGGCACCAGGTGCGTGAGTACAGAGTGAAGCGAATCACTTCGCGGCAGCCGGCTTCACGACCAGGTACTGGGTCACATTCTCGCGGCGCACCAGCACCGCCACGGTTTTCTTCGGATCGAGCTTGCCCGCCAGCGCATTGAACTGGGCCGCGTCCTTGATCTCGACATTGTTCATCTGCAGGATCAGATCGCCCGGACGCACGCCGGCCGTGGCCGCCCTGCCCTCGCTCGAATCGACCAGCACGCCGCCTTCGATGCGCAGTTCGCGGCGCTGTTCAGGCGTCAGGTTCGATACGTGCAGGCCAAGCGCGTTCGGGGCCGGCCCTGGCGCCGGCTTGTTCGGCGTCGGTTTGTTGGTGGCGGTCTTCTCGTCCTCGAGTTCGACGATCGTCACCGGCACGTCGAGCTGGGCGCCGCGGCGCCAGACGGTGACGCTGGCCTTGGCGCCGACCTTGCTGGCGCCGACCAGGCGCGGCAAATCGCGCGTGGTGTCGATGGCCTGGCCGTTGAATTTCAGGATGATGTCGCCGACCTTCACGCCACCCTTCTCGGCCGGCCCGCCCGGCTCGACCATCGAGACCTCGGCGCCGCGCGCCTTGCCCAGGCCCAGCGACTCGGCGACGTCGCGCGTGACTTCGCTGATCTGCACGCCCAGGCGCCCGCGCGTGACGCGGCCGGTTTTCTTCAACTGGTCGGCCACGCGCATGACTTCGTCGATCGGCACAGCGAACGAGATGCCGTTGTAGGCGCCGGAGAGCGTGGCGATCTGCGAGTTGATGCCGATGACTTCGCCGCGCATGTTGATCAGCGGGCCGCCGGAGTTGCCGGGATTTACTGCCACATCGCTCTGGATCAGCGGCAGGTATTCGCCGGTGTCGCGCGACTTGGCCGAGATGATGCCGGCGGTCACCGTGTTGTCGAGGTTGAAGGGCGAGCCGATGGCGATCACCCATTCGCCGACGCGGATCTTGCTCGAGTCGCCGGTACGCAGGTAAGGCAGGCTGGTGGCGCCGACCTTCAGCAGGGCGACGTCGGAGCGGCGGTCGGCGCCGAGCACCTTGGCCTTGAACTCGCGGCGGTCGGTAAGCGTGACCGTGACTTCGTCGGCGCCTTCGACCACGTGGGCATTGGTCAGCACATAACCGTCGTCGGAGATGATGAACCCGGAGCCGACGCCGCGCTCGACTTCCTCTTCCTGGGGCTGCTGCTGCTGCGGTGCGCGGCGGCGCGGAATCGGCTGGCCAAAGAAGCGGCGCAGGAATTCCTGCATCTCTTCCTCGCCCGGACCGCCCTGCCCCAGGCGCACCTTTTCGGTGGTGCGGATGTTGACCACCGCCGGGCCGGCCTTGTCGATCAGGTCAGAGAAATCGGGCAGGCCGGTCACGACCGGGGTCGGCACCGGAGCGGCGGCCAGGGCCGTATTGGCAACGGACAGGCCGGCACCGGTCATCAACAGTACAGAGAGGACAACGCGAAGGGATGTGCTTGTCATGGGAATGGGGACTCAGGTCGGGAATTGACGTTATGGTAAGCCAAATCCTGCTGGCCTGTCGCGCATGCTGCCGCTGGGGCAATGGAGGTGGCCACGCCAGCGACAGCGAGCGAAGCGCTGGCCATCGGCGCTGGCCGCCGCGGGCGAGAAATGAAAGGAGAGCGCGACGGGCGCCGCCCGCGATGCGCCCGCCCCGGCCGGGTCAGGACGAGGGTGCAGACGCTGCCAGGGCCGCCGGCTTGCCTGCTTCGGCCTCGGCGCTGCTGCTGCGCCGCGCATGCAGCGGCTCGGCCGCCAAGCGCGCGGCCAGGCTACTTGCGAAACCGGCTGACAGTGGCGGCGCCTCAAGCGTGCGCAAGGTGTCGCCGATCAGGTGGTAGACTCCCCACGCTGCGGCCCCATCGGCTGTGCGCAGGGCCAGTCCCGCCAGTTCCAGGTCTTCTTCCGGCAACGCATCGTCGCTGAGTGCGGAGATGTGCTCACGGTTTTTCTTGTTCGTATCCATCGGTAATTCCATCACGGTAGTCGTGTGATCCAAAAAAATCAAAACAGGTTATGGTGCGATCATCGCTACCTACCGACGTTTATCGCTTGAAATATCGAGCAAGGGCTTCAATTTTTCAGCGATGACTTCGCGCGCGCGGAAGATCCGGCTGCGCACCGTGCCAATCGGGCACGCCATCACTTCGGAGATTTCCTCGTAGCTCAAACCCTCAATTTCGCGCAGGACAATCGCGGTCCGCAATTCCAGCGGCAGCGCTTCCATCGCGGCATTGACCGTGTACGCGATCTGCTTGCTCGCTAACACGGATTCCGGTGTGTTAATGTCGCGCAAGCTGTCCGCATCGTCAAACGCTTCAGCACGTTCCGTATCTGCCTCGGTCGAGGTCGGCGCGCGCCTGCCCTGCGTGACGAGAAAATTCTTTGCCGTATTGATGCCTATTCGGTACAGCCAGGTATAGAACGCCGACTCGCCGCGGAAGTGGCGCAACGCGCGGAAAGCCTTGATAAAGGTTTCCTGCACCACGTCCTCGGCCTCGGCGGGGTCGTGCACGAGGCGCGACACCAGCCGCATCAGCCTGCGCTGATACTTCGCCACCAGCAAATCGAACGCCTGCCTGTCACCGGCCTGGACGCGTTCGACCAGCAATTGATCACCCTCGCGTTCTGTTGTCACTGACCGCATCCCGTTCAGCTCGCAACCGGGCAAGATGGCTCAATCGACCTGCCGAGCCGGATTGGCGGCCGGCGATGCGCGCCCTACCAGTTGCGCCCTCGCCCCACCCATCCGGTCCGCTACGGTTTCTTGAACCACCTCTCGCTTAGGAGTTGGCCCGCTGCAATAAGTTCAAAGTATTTCGATGCCTGCTGCGGAACGCGCCACGCGCCCATCCTGGACGCCGAGCGCGACGCGCAGGCGCCGGTATTCGGTGGGACTCAGGCTGTCGCGCAGCACCGGCACCGTGTGCGTGGCGCCACCCGCATCGCCAAGACGCAAGAGCATGAGTTGCGGCCATAACAGGCTCCCAGGCAACAAGCTCACGGCGATGTCGGTAGCGGCCGCAGGGCCGGTTCCCAGCTTCTGTTGTACCGTCAGGCGCAGGGCGCCGGTTCCAGATACATCAATCTGGTGCGTCTTATCGAGGCGGGTGCATCCGTGCAGCAAGAAGAGCGCTGCAATGAGGAAAAACAATGCGCAGACAGACGAAAAAAGCAGGCGTTGCGGCAAGATCGCAAGGCAGAGCCAGCTTGCGCCGAGATGGGCGAGCGCATACCCACCGAGCGCAAGACGCAGGCGGCGTGACGGAACGACGAGCGCGCTGACGGCGATCGAAGACATGACAAAAAAGGGGAAGTAAAACGGAACGCCTGCCGCGCGCGGGGTGCGGCAGGGTCAGGCGCCCGTTCCTTTAGACAGGAACGGGCGCGGCAGGTTCAGACTTTGGCAAAGACCAGGGTACCGTTGGTACCACCGAAACCGAAGTTGTTCTTCACGGCATAGTTAATCGTCATATCGCGTGCGGTGTTCGCCACGAAATCGAGATCGCAGGCCGGATCCTGGTTGAACAGATTGATGGTCGGCGGCGACACCTGGTTATGGATCGCCAGCACCGTGAACACCGACTCGATGCCGCCAGCGCCGCCCAGCAGGTGGCCGGTCATCGACTTGGTCGAGTTGACGACCAGCTTGTGGGCATGGTCGCCGAAGGTGCGCTTGATGCCCTGTACTTCGGCCAGGTCGCCCAGCGGCGTCGAGGTGCCGTGCGCGTTGATGTAATCCACCTGGTCGGCGTTCAGGCCGGCATTCGCCAGTGCCGAGACCATGCAACGGCTCGCGCCGCTGCCGTCTTCGACCGGCGCCGTGATGTGGTTCGCATCGGCGCTCATGCCGAAACCGAGCAGCTCGGCGTAGATCTTCGCGCCGCGCGCTTTCGCGTGCTCGTATTCTTCCAGCACCAGCACGCCTGCGCCCTCGCCCAGCACGAAGCCGTCGCGGTCGCGGTCCCAGGGACGCGAAGCAGTGGCCGGATCGTCGTTGCGCGACGACAGTGCGCGTGCCGAGGCGAAACCGCCCAGGCCCAGCGGCGAGATGGTCGACTCGGCGCCGCCGGCAACCATGACGTCGGCGTCGCCGTATTCGATCAGGCGGCCCGCCGCGCCGATGCAATGCAGGCCGGTGGTGCAGGCGGTCACGATGGCCAGGTTCGGCCCGCGCAACCCGAATTTGATCGAGAGGTCGCCCGAGATCATGTTAATGATCGAGGCCGGCACGAAGAACGGCGAAATGCGGCGTGGGCCGCGGCCGTCGTATTCTTCCTTGGTCGCTTCGATCATCGGCAAGCCGCCGATACCCGAACCGACAATGGCGCCAATGCGGTCGGCGTTTTCCTCGGTGACCTGAATACCGGAATCCTGCAGGGCCTGGATGCTGGCAGCCATGCCGTAATGGATAAACGTATCCATGTGACGGCCTTCCTTGCCCGGCAGGTAATCTTCGATATTGAAGTTCTTCACCTCGCCCGCGAAACGGGTCGAAAACGGCTCGGCATTGAACCTGGTGATGTTGGCAATGCCTGACTTGCCTGCCAGTGCCGCATCCCACGCTTCGGCAACGGTGTTGCCGATAGGTGAAACGCAGCCCAGGCCGGTAATGACGACGCGGCGGTTGCGTGAACGACTCAAGCGATTCTCCCGAAAACTAAAGACAGCTTAGGCCTTGACGTGCGCGGTGGCGTAGTCGATGGCTTGCTTGACGGTGGTGATTTTCTCAGCCTGCTCGTCAGGGA
>Ga0265780_10008219_pt1 | contig 12694 bp, 9 predicted proteins | sample P1T30metagenome_FD_192432 | JGI IMG/M metagenome (GOLD analysis project Ga0265780, IMG submission 192432) | Plant litter microbial communities from East Loma Ridge, Irvine, California - P1 T30 | ecosystem: Environmental > Terrestrial > Plant litter > Unclassified | place: USA: California...
ACATTTATGATAGTTTCGTCTGGAAAAGAAATGATAACCAGCCTTATAAAATAATTTGCCAGCACCTGTTATCACCGGGCGTTCCCAGGCATTGGAAACTTATCGGAGTATGTATGCATGTTGAATGCCTGGATATCGCTAATAATCTGTTAAGCTTCCCGTAAAATAATCGCATAAATCATAAACAACATAATTACAATAAATACATAATTCTTAAAATGAAAAAAACACTACTAGTTTTTACATTGGCTGCTGCAGCCCTTTTTTCCTCATGCAATAAAAATGAAGATACTGAAGCCGATCCGGTTAAACCGGTCAAATTACTAACTAAGATGTTAGATGAAAATGGAGGGGTCAGGGCTGAGTATAAGTATGACAACCAAAACCACCTTATTGAAGTTATATCAGATAATGAAGGAACTTCAGGGAGAGAAGTACTTTCCTACGATAACAGTGGTAAACTGGTTAAATATGAAGAGTTTCGAGGACAGGAACTTCGTTATACTAAAACATACACATACAATGGTGATATTCTAACTTCGGGCACCACACAATATCATGATGCTGATTATCCATCATCCAGTTCACAGAATTTTACTATGAATTCAAAAGGCCAGTTACTAGAGGTGGTTTCGGTGTCTCAACAGAATAACACCGGCAGGCATACTTTTCAATATAATATTAATGGAAATCTGTCCAGACTGCTGACCTACCAGGATAATGGAACTGAATTCGAGTTGGACGGCCTTACTTATGGCGAACAGCCTGGTATAATGGTCAATTGTACTACTCCGGCATGGTGGTTTAATAATAATGAGTACATGGAATTATCAAAAACTAATATTGTGCTTAGCCACAAATACGAAGGTAGGTCTAATTACCTGTACACTTATGAATTTGACGCCGATGGTTACCCGGTAAAGGTAAAACAGCAACAAGAGGGAGAAGAAGGGTCTGAGACATTGACATTGCAGTATAAAACTGTCAACTAGGTATCGGCTGCCCTGTATGGTCTTGCGACCAATGCAATGCCTTTTTCTGGTCGTAGCGTCCCCGCTACGACCAGTTTAATAATTACGTAATCTCTCCTTTTCATTCTGCGTATTGCAGCTTTTAAAATAATATCAGGCAGTAACAGTAACCTTGTCTGCTGTCAATATCGCCATCCTGAATGCTTTTCAATGTTATTGGGAAGAACGATTTTATCACTATAGGGCCGGTGCTGTCTGTTAACCGCAAGTTCTTTGAGAAGAAACTTGCCGCGGGTTTAACTTCATCTTACAACGTAAGTCGCTCAGACAAGGTTACTCAAGCTAAAATTATGAATGTAAGATTAAATTCCACCTACAGTTTGCTGAAGAAACATAATCTGAGTTTAAGTGCAGTCAATCAATTTCGTAAAACTCTTAAGAACGGCAATACGAATGATCTGACGGCTACGCTGGGATACAATTATAATTTTTGAGGGACGCCGGGCTTGATCATCACCGCCCGAATTTGATCTCACTTAAGCTCATTTCGCCACTGCCTGCAGTAAATCTCAAGGTCTGCACCCCCTTGTTCAGGCTGATGTTTTTTAGCCCGATAATGCTGAACTTCGAGCTGCTTCCTGTAGCAGGTACATCAATGTCTTTAACCATGTCTGTCTTTCCATCACCAAGCGATATCCTGCCGCCCGGTTTTTCTGCTGCTACCCTGATCTGTACAGTGTATTTTCCGGCCTCCAGTACATTTATTGTATAGTTCAGCCATTCGCCGCTTTCAACATCCGATACATAATAGCGGTTATCAGACGAGTCTTTGCTGATGTCCACGCCGTCGTTCCGGTAGTGGCGGCCCCGGTTTCCTGCAGTTCTTTTCCCGGTAGATACATGGTAATCGGCAGTGTCCTGGTCGAAATAGGCAAAACCGTTTCTTCCAAGGTCGTAATCCACTGCATTTATAATGCTTCCGGGGGCGATCAGGTGTTCTCTGAAAGGTTTCGTGGCTGTCGAAAAAGGCTGCCGGAACATGGCATCCAGTACGTCGCGGTGTACAATGGTGTTTTCTTGTTTCAGGTCTTCGGCCAGCTTATTCAACCCCCGGATTACAGTGTTTTTGTCGGGTTTGGTGTTGCCGGCTTGTCCGTTCAGGTAATTGACCAGTAAATCATAATCGGGGTTAGACCGTATTTCCATGGGGTTATTAATTCCCAGCTTTTTCAGGGGCCACCATGCCCAGCCTATATTATTCGATTCCAGCAGCTGAATAGCCTGTGTAAACCAGACGTTTGAATTTTCGCCCGTTTCGCCAAGCCAAATGGGTTTATTATACTGGTCGCGCATTTTAAGCATATTCTGCAGGGCGGCCTGGTTGTTGAAATTCCAGTACTTATGAAAGCTAAGGGCCATATTATCATCCCAGTCGGGCACGATACCATTATAATTATTGCCCCAGCCATTCCCTTCGATGATCAGCAGGTGATTTTTATCTACTTCCCTTATGGCTTTTGTGGCTTCTTTCAAGAGCTTTTGCAGAGGCTCGTTCTTTTGCTCCCTGGTGCCGTTTTTATCATTTGCCAGATCTGAAAAGCCCCAGTTCGGTTCGTTGATGATATCGTAGGCACCGATCCAGGGTTCTGAGGCATACCGTTCGGCTAGCTTTTTCCAGAGCGCTATCATCTTCTCCTGGTTCGCCCTGCTCTCCCAGAGAGAAGGTTTTGACGGATCGCGATCAGAGATATTGAGGTCATTACCCTGACCGCCGGGTGCGGCATGCAGGTCCAGGATGAGGTACATGCGGTTAGCCTTGCACCAGGCCAGCAGGCTGTCTGTTAAGACGAAACCTGTTTCGATCCAGGTATTTTTTCCGGGTACCGGCTCCTGGTCTGCGGGCAGGGTATAGAGGTTATAATGCATAGGAAGGCGTACGGAGTTAAAACCCCAGGCCTTCAGCGAGTCGATGTCTGGCTTACGGGTATGGTTGGTTAGCCAGGTATCGTAGAATTTTTTGGTCTGTGCGGGACCCGCAAGTTCTGAAATGCGCTCCCTGATACGGTATTGCTGTGCTTCTTTATTTATGCGCAGCATATATCCCTCCTGCAGCATCCAGCCGCCGAGGCCGATACCGCGTAACAATACGTTTTCGCCTTTTTCATCGACGATCTTTTTGCCCTCTGCTTTCAGGAAGCCCTGTGCAAGAGCCGGGGGGAGCTGGGAAATTGATAGTAAAAAAAGCAGGAGCAATGTGCAGCCCGTTTGCGGGGAATATACAGGCTTCTTTTGGTTATAATTGACAAGCATGAAAGACGGTATAAAAATTATTGAATAATGAATGTAGAAATAGAATGAGGCAGGCTCTTTGTTTCTGCCGCCTTACCGCCAATCCAAAGCTTATAGGATAAAGTATCAGCCGATTTATTCATCACAACAACAGCCAGTTTGCCGTCGGAGTTCAGAAAGGCAGTACTTTGCAGTTTGTCTCGGTTGGTCGAACAGGCAATCCTCGTTGCCCCCGGACGGATGAACTTTGAAAAATGGCCGAGGTAGTAATAGGAGCTGGTATATATCAGTTTTCCGGTGCGGGTATCGGCATGAATCGGCGCGAAGCAGAAGTTCTGGACATGGTTTGGTCCGCCGGTTTCATCCAGCAGCATATTCCAGTCGGTCCATGCCGTAGTGCCGCTGTTAAGGTCGTTCAGCAATGAATTGCCGTAGCGTTCGCCCAGCCACCAGTTGTTTATGCTATCCAGCTTGAACTTTTCTACGCAGCCTTCGGTCATCACCAGGTTTTTGTCTGGAAAAGACTCTTTTACCCGTTTCAGATTTTCGAAAAGCATACTGCTGCCCGTCCAGGTTTCATACCAGTGAAAGCCGATACCCCAGATGTATTTTGCCGCTTCAGGATCGTGCAGCAGTACGCTGGCCCGCTGGTGGATCAGGTCGCGGTTATGGTCCCAGGCAATCAGTTTTTTCGAGGCAAGACCCTGCTTCTGCAGTGTAGGTCCGAGGTATTCCCTGATGAAGTCGCGTTCTTCTTCTGCTGTGAAAATACACGATTCCCAGCGCTGCGTAGCCATGGGTTCGTTCTGCACGGTAAGACCCCATATGGGTATGCCCTTACTTGCGTAGGTTTTGATGAACTTAACGTAGTAGTTAGCCCAGTTCTGCCGGTATTCCGGTTTTAACTTTCCGCCATGCAGCATATCGTTATTGGTCTTCATCCAGGCGGGAGGGCTCCAGGGGCTCACGAACAGGGGCAGCGTGCCGCCTGAGGCGTTGATCGCCATTTTTATAAGAGGGATGCGGTATTTTTCATCATGTGCTACGGAAAAACTCTTTAATTCTGTGTCATTGTCTTTAACGTATGTATAGGTATCGCTCGAAAAGTCGCAGCTGTTGATATGTGTGCGTGCAAAAGAATAACCTATCCCTCTATCGCGGTCGTAGTATGCGCTGAGAAGTTCCTGCTGTGCAGCCCGGGGAAGTTTGGCAAAAGTTTCTGCTGCGGCATCGGTAATGGTGCCGCCGATACCAACGAGCGACTGGAACCTGCTTTCCGGATCTACGAAAACGCATATATCTGTTTCAAGAGGTTGTTTCAACTCCCGGAAAGACAAGTTTCCGGTGTTACTTAAACGGAGGTCAGTCTGTTCTGCAGTGGTATAAACAGTGGCAGATTTACCGCCGGCAGAAAATGCCTGGCCACAGCTGTCCGGAACGCTAAGTAGCGTAATTGCCGGTATCAGAAAAAGGCCTGAAAGAAGTTTGTTCATATAAGTTTACTGGTTTACCTGGTGTGTGCGGCAGCCCGCTTCACAAGGTTAGGAGCTCCGGCGGGGTAAAGTTATGGGCAAACCGATCATTAAAGCAAATTTATTTTATCGTAAAATATTGATCTATAGGTACTTGTAAATTTATTTAATACGCTTGTTCTGATGGCGGGCGGTTGGCAATATTCTGATAATCAGCAGGAAGGAGAGGCAGGGCGCATCTGCACTGATACGCTTTAATACCAATTAAAAATAAACTTAGCCGAACGGAGAATTATTGCTATAATGCACATAATTAAAAAGATATTTCTCAATCTGACAGTAATTTAACTAAGACCCATGAATAAACGTATCTCCCTGGTCTCGCTTTTGTTTATCCTTACCTGCTGTGCTGCACAGGCGCAGCGCAAAGAATACCTGCTTGATAAGAACTGGAAGTTCGGCAAGGGCGACTATGAAGGAGCTGCGGCGCAGAAGTACAATGACACTAAATGGGAATCGGTAACGGTGCCGCACGACTGGGCGATAAAGGGGCCGTTTAACGGGAATAATGATCTCCAGAAGGTTCTTATTGTACAGAACGGGGAGAAGGAAGCGACGATGAAGGCCGGGCGTACCGGCGGGCTGCCTTTTATAGGTACGGGATGGTATCGTACGAGGTTCCGGGTGCCTGAATTTAGTGCAGGAAAACATGCCGAGATTCTGTTCGACGGGGCCATGAGTAATGCTAAGGTATATGTGAACGGTAAAGAAGCGGGTGCCTGGCCTTACGGGTATAATTCTTTTCATTTTGATATCAGCGCATTGCTGATCCCCGGGCAGGAGAATACGCTCGCAGTACGCCTCCAGAACGAAGAGCAATCTTCACGCTGGTATCCCGGGGCGGGTTTGTACCGTAACGTGCATCTTATTATAACAGAAGCAGCGTTTATCCCGGTGTGGGGAACTTACATAACTACTCCGCAGATCACCGGTGATTTCGCAAAGGTGAAGATCAGCACCAGCGTTAAACAAGGCGCTGCATTTAAGCCGCTGCGGCTGGTAACAGAGATTAAAAATGCTTCGGGTGCGGTGGTTGCCTCTGGCGCGGCTGCTCTTGCTGAAACAGATCAGGAGGTATTTGAACAGAACCTTATCGTGAAACAGCCTGCTTTATGGTCGCCCGAGCGGCCTGTATTATATACCGCCGTATCCAGGTTATACGACGGCGAAGTGCTGAAAGATGAATATACTACCCGTTTTGGTATACGCTCGGTAAAATACGAGGCAGGAAAAGGCTTTTTACTGAACGGGCAGGTGAGGAAATTTAAAGGAGTATGTAATCACCACGACCTTGGTCCGCTTGGTACGGCAATCAATACTGCCGCGCTGCGCCGGCAGTTAAGTATCCTTAAAGATATGGGCTGTGATGCGATACGTACCTCCCACAATATGCCGGCGCCTGAGCTGGTGGCCCTCTGTGATGAAATGGGCTTTATGATGATGGTGGAGGCTTTTGACGAATGGCGTACGCCGAAAGTGAAAAACGGATATGCGAAGTATTTTAATGAATGGGCGGAGCGCGATATTGTAAATATGGTTCACCGCGACAGGAATAATCCTTCTGTCGTGATGTGGAGCACCGGGAACGAGGTGCCTGACCAGGGGGCAAAAGGTGGCAATAAACTAGCAAAGTGGCTGCAGGACATCTGCCACAGGGAAGATCCTACCCGCCCGGTAACTGTGGGGATGGACCGTATTGATGCCGCGCTTACCAACAATTTCGCATCGGTACTGGATATTCCGGGTTTTAACTATAAGCCTGCCCGTTACGAAGAGGCTTTTAATAAATTGCCGCAGGGACTTATCCTCGGAACGGAAACGGCTTCTACGGTTAGCTCGCGTGGGGTGTATAAATTCCCTGTAGAAATGGTGAAGAACAAAATGTATGATGATAAACAGTCTTCTTCTTACGACCTGGAATATTGCAACTGGTCACAGGTGCCCGACGATGAATTTGTACAGCAGGATGACCGTGATTTTGTGATCGGGGAATTTGTGTGGACCGGGTTCGACTACCTCGGAGAGCCCACGCCATACGATTCAAAATGGCCTTCCCATAGTTCTTATTTCGGAATCATAGACCTGGCAGGCTTGCCCAAAGACAGGTATTACCTGTACAGGAGCCGCTGGAATACGGCAGAGCCTACGCTACATGTGCTGCCGCACTGGACCTGGCCGGGGCGGGAGGGGCAGGTAACTCCCGTATTTGTTTATACCAGTTATCCTTCGGCCGAATTATTTATCAACGGGAAGAGTATGGGAAGACAAACCAAAAACAATACCGACAACCAGAGCCGTTACCGTCTGATGTGGAAAGATGTGAAATATGAACCGGGTACTATTAAGGTAATTGCTTATGATAAAGACGGTAAACCTGCCGGGGAGGAAACTGTAAGAACAGCAGGGAAACCTCATCATATTGAGCTGACGGCCGACAGGAAAGAGCTTTCGTCTGATGGTAAGGATCTTGCGTATGTTACCGCCCGTGTCTGCGACGCTGAAGGTAATTTATGCCCTGATGCTTCGTCTAAGTTGATGTTTAAGGTGAGTGGGAAGGGTTCGTTTAAAGCGGTTGCCAATGGTGATCCTACCAGTTTAGAGCTGTTTCACCTGCCTGAAATGAAGGCTTTTCATGGAATGCTGGTTGCAACGGTACAAGCATCGGAAAGTGCGGGAGATCTGGTGCTGAAGGCGGAAGGGAGCGGGCTTAAAAGTGCTGAGATCAGGATAGTAACAAAATAAAAAACGACTTAAATTCAAGACCCGGCGCAAGTGTTTTTTTATCGTCCGCTGTCATCGTACGCGTTTGCAACGCCTGTCATCGTCCGCGTTTGCAACGCGGATGTGTGAGTTCAGCGATTGCATCGCTGCATTTATGCATTGAAATGCATTTCTCTCTGCATCCTCGTTACAAACGAGGACGATAAATATGGACTTTGTATGTGAGCCTTGGGCTTGTTCCCGGATCTAAATATCCCTTCACTCTCATTCCATCAGCACCCCTATATAGAAATTAAAAGTATCCACTTCAATATTATCCCTGTTAACCCCTGGTAGTTCCATCTCGCTAAAGCTATCCCCCGGTTTAATTACAATGTACTTACCTTCCCTGAGCCGTACCCTTACCTGCATATCAAACCCCGGCACATCGGCGATCCATCTGTACCAAAGTTTATCTTTTCCCGTTCGCAGTTCCAGTGTAGGAATGCTTTTGTACCGCAGGTATTGCTCAAATACCTTGCTGAAGTCGATGCCCGACTGATCGCTGATATAACCTGTAACCTCCTTATATGTCACCGTTTTATGATAAAAAGTACGGTTAAGCCCCTGCAAAATGCTTTTCCATTTCTGATCATCATTAATGATAGTCCTGATCATATTAAGCAGTACGCTGCCTTTATAATACATGTCGCCCGAACCTTCTTTATTGACATCGTAAATGCCTGTAACAGGAGCATCATTCTGTACTGCTTTCCTTATTCCGTGTACATACTCCTGGCCGGCCTGTTTGCCGTAAAGGCTTTCAATAAACAGCGATTCCGAATAATGCGTAAAACTCTCATGGACCCACATATCGGCGATGTCTTTAGCTGTAATATTGTTGCCGAACCATTCATGGCCGCTTTCGTGCACCACTATAAAGTCCCATTTTAATCCCCAGCCGGTGCCCGAAAGATCACGCCCCATATATCCCTTGTTATAGCCATTGCCATAGGCAATAGCACTCTGGTGTTCCATGCCTAAAAAAGGCGTTTCCACCAGTTTGTAACCGTCTTTATAAAAAGGGTAGGGGCCAAACCAGTCTTCAAAAGAGCGGAGCATAGGTTTAACATCTTCGTCGAATTGTTTCCTGGCTTTTGCTTCGTTGACCGGAAGTACCCAGTAATCAAGGTCTAGCTGGCCGTTCTTACCTTGATAGCTGTCGCGGATATGTGTATAATCGCCGATATTGAGACTTACGTTGTAGTTATTGATAGGATTACTTACGAACCAGTCGAAACGCGTATAGCCGTTTTTTAACTTTGTTGTTTTTCTTAAGCGGCCGTTAGACACATCTTGCAGTCCGCCGGGAACGCTGACGCTGATCAGCATGCTGTCGGGCTCGTCAGACTGGTGATCCTTGGTAGGCCACCACATGCTGGCGCCGAGGCCCTGGCAGGCTGTGCTTACCCACGGTTTTCCTCCGGGATCTTTACTGTATACAAAGCCACCGTCCCATGGTGCGTTTTTAGCTTCGAGAGGCTGGCCATGGTAGAATACTCTGAACGAATCAGTTGCTGCCGTTTTTATGTCTTCCGGGAAGGTTATAAAAACGGCATTGTATTCCCTGTGGTAGGGAAGCGTTTTGCCGTGATACAGAACCTTATCTACAGGCATGTTCTCAAAAAGGTCGAATTGCAGTTCCCTGAAGGTATTTACAGCACCGAATACAAATAAATTAGACCCGCTGATCTGCCTCTTGTTCAGGTCTGCCTTTACATCGAGGTGGTAATAGAGTACATCATAACAGCTCCTTAAAGGAGATAAATATCCCCTTAAGGAGTCTGCCCTGCCGAAAGCTTCAGCGCCTTTTTTTAGCAGCTGTGCCTCTGCCAGAAAGGGAAGGCATAACAGTATAAGAAACAAACACTTTTTCAGATTATACATGTTCTTACCTGTTGAGTTTTATGGATTAAATAGCTACGGTCTTTTTGCGCAGCCATGAAACTTCTTCATCGCTTAGCAGCGGACTTAACTTTTCGAACACCGCCTGGTTATACCTGTTCAGCCAGTTTACCCGTTCTTCGCCAAGTACTTGTTTGTTCACAATACTGCTGTCGATATAACAAGAGGTAAGTGTTTCAAATGCATAAAACTCGTCAAACTCTGTCTGGGCGTTCTCTACAGTGAGCAGCAGGTTCTCTATCCTGATGCCATGTTTACCTGGCCTGTAAATTCCGGGTTCCATAGAGCTTATCATTCCTGGTTCCAGGGCTACGGGACTCATCGAGGGATTAATTACCTGCGGACCTTCGTGAACGTTCAGGAAGAAACCGACGCCATGGCCGGTACCGTGCCCGTAGTTGATGCCATGCTCCCATAGCGGACTCCTGACAATGGCGTCGATTTGTGAGCCGCGCGTTCCCTTCGGAAACCGTGCCCGGGAGCCGTCTATCATCGCTTTAAGCACCAGTGTATAATCGGTACTTTCTTCTTCTGTATTATTTCCCATAGGGATAACGCGGGTAATATCCGTGGTGCCATACAGGTACTGACCTCCCGAATCAAGCAGGAAAAGGCCTTCTGCTGTTAGTTCGGCATCACTTTCCGCATCTGCCGCGTAATGCGGTAAAGCTCCATGTGCCTTGTATCCTGCTATGGTATTGAAGCTTATGCCGATAAAACCTGCCTGTTCCTGCCTGAACTGCTTTAATTTTTCGGCAGCGGAAAGCTCGGTGATCCTTATTTTGCCAGTATTTTCTTCCAGCCATTTGAAGAACCGGCTGAGTGCCACACCGTCCCTGAGCATTACACTGCGTGTGTTCGCTATTTCAATTTCGTTTTTTACGGCCTTAAAATTGGTTGTAGGGTTGGTGCCTCTTATAACGTTTACCGATTCAGGAATAAGTTTAAAAAAAGAATAACAGTTACGTGCGGGATCAACAAATACGGAAGCCCCGGCGGGAAGTGCGGCAATGTGTTTTTCTATCTCCTGGTAATCAATTACCCCGGTGCCACATGCTGCGAGGCTTTCGATATCCTCCGCAGAAAGTTTGGACCTGTCGATAAATAAGCTGGCTTTTTCGGGAGCAATGATGGCAAAACATAATACCACCGGGTTGTAACTTACGTCTTTTCCACGGATATTGAACAGCCAGGCGATATCGTCAAGCGAAGAGAGCAGCTGGTAGGTCGCCCCGCAGTTCCCGAGGGCGGCGCGTAAGTCCTTAAGTTTTAATGCAGTTGATTTCCCTGTATATTCTTCGGTAATTAGAAAAGCTGATTCTGTAGGTAATGCAGGCCGTTCGGGCCATAGATTATTAAGGAACTCCCGGTTTTTAAAGCTGATGCCTTTGGGCGATAGCTGGTTGTATAACAGTTCTCCAAGAGCAACCGAAAGTAGCTTTTCGTCAAAAGCGACGGTTGCTCCGTCCGGAAGTGTGTCATATAACCACTGTATATATTCGGGAGTGTGCTGAGCTTTTAGTTTTACCAGTTCAAAGCCGGAGTCTTTTAACTGTTCTTCGGCTTGTACAAAATACCGTGCGTCTGTCCACAAGCCTGCAAACTCCTGGGTGATGACCAGTGTTCCTGCCGAGCCGCTGAACCCGGATGCAAAAACGATACATTTATAGAAATCGGGTACATACTCGCTGATGTGGGGATCCTGGGAAGTGATAATATACGCGTCTACGCGTTCTTCCTGCATGCTTTTCCTGATCCCGGATAATTTTTCCCTGAAAGTCATTTGCTGATAAGTTTTCGCGCAAATTACTAAAATTGTTTATTATGCGTTTTGGATGAAATGGGAATGAGGAAGGTTAGGGCGGCGCCGTTGGTGTGAGAGTCTGAAGGCTCCCGTTCATTTACCTGTCCGGAGAGACAGTTTGTTTAAACTGCACAACAGCTGTTTATTTGTTGATATAAATGATGTTCTTAAATAGGAATCCGGCATCAGCAGAGGAGCCGCTCCTTTGCTGATGCCGGAAGGCGCTAAAAATACAGATGAGTCTTCAGACTCATAATCATTAAACCCCTTTATTATACTTCCTGGTTACAGGCTTGTATTTGTTCTTAGAACCGATAATCGCAGCTGCAATAAGAAATGCCACGCATGCCAGGAACCAGAAAATGTTATGCCAGCTGCCGTTTGACCCGGCCTGGTTACTTAAATCGCTGTCTACTGGATTGTAAGCAAATGCCTGTGCTGATCCTAGTAGCATTAACAGGCTATATAAAAAAATATGTTTTAGCTTACCAGTGCTGTGTTTTATAGTTTTCATGTGGTTTTATATTTTAACAGCAAGTATAAGCAAATGTTCTCAGGTTTCGATGTTTATGGTTCTGACTGCGGGATTTTGCATGATTGTCTCTCAAAAAAAACATAGAAATGCATTACTTTAGAAAAAATAAGCTACATTGAATATTATATTGCGGTTTTGATAGAATATGTGCGATTATACTACTCTTAATGATAATGAACTCGCTTTTTTTTTAAAAGAAGGAGATAATTTAGCTTATACGGAGATTTATAACCGGTATAATGCCCCGCTCTATATGCATGCGTATAAAAAATTGAAGATCAGAGAAGAGGCAAAGGATGTGGTGCATGAGCTGTTTTGCAAACTATGGTCTAACCGGTCTGCTCTCGTTTTAACGGGGAGCCTTTCTGCTTACCTGTATACTGCTGTAAGGAACCGGATACTGGATATAATAGCTCATAAACAATTAGAGTCTGCCTATGTGGTTTCGCTGCAGGATTTTATTGATAAGGGACATTATATTACTGATTTCCGTGTCAGAGAGAGTGAATTGGCGGCTATTATTGAAAAAGAGATTGCTTCTTTGCCTTTAAAGATGGCTCAGGTCTTCGTTTTGAGCAGAAAGTCGCATCTTTCCTATCGTGAAATTTCAGATAAATTGGGAATATCTGAGCAAACAGTGAAAAAACAAGTGTATAATGCTTTGAAAATATTGAAAGTCAGACTTGGATATGTTTTTATATTGCTCAGCTTGCTGTTTTTTTAACTGATTTTTATTTTTTTATAAAAACATCTACCACCAGTGCCTCTCTTGTCCGTCTTAGTATTATATATGGATCTTGTACTTTACAACATCCGTAAAAGCTCATGGACGGTTTAAAAGCTAAAGAATTACTATATAAGTATAAGTCCGGAATCTGTACCAAAGAAGAGAAGGCGA
>Ga0265780_10008221_pt1 | contig 12692 bp, 10 predicted proteins | sample P1T30metagenome_FD_192432 | JGI IMG/M metagenome (GOLD analysis project Ga0265780, IMG submission 192432) | Plant litter microbial communities from East Loma Ridge, Irvine, California - P1 T30 | ecosystem: Environmental > Terrestrial > Plant litter > Unclassified | place: USA: California...
AGAGCACTACTAATACGGTAAAGTAGGCGAGCTATCGACGCGTAACGCGTGACACGCTTGGTGAGCCTTCAGGCAGGCTGTCCAAAGCTGCACAATGCAAAACCACGATAGCCGGCAAGATAGTCATGCCGACTCGTATGCATCGCAGTCCAGGTGAGCGCTTGTTTGTATGTCGCCATCTGCCTAGCTAATTCTAGTGGCAGTGAGTAACACTCCACCACCATTGAACAGGCCCAGAAGCATGATACCCCGCCGAAGGCCCGACAAGTTTTGCCGCGCCTCTAGAGCCATGAACACATGCTGACAGGACATTCTTGCCTAACAGAAGTTGCTATACCTCGACTGGCTCGTCCAGAACGCCAGCCTACCAAGCAGCAGCTCAAACACCGAGACAGAGTGCAGCGAGCGTGTCGGAACTGCCACAAGCGAAGTAAGTCCATCTACACAGGGCGCCTGTGGCAGTAAGAGACTCACATTCTTCTAGAAGTAAAGTGTAGCGGAGGCTTTCCACGTTGCGATTTCTGCGAAAAGTCTAACAAACCCTGCATTTATGAAACGACGCGCAAAGACAAGCTCGCCAAGTTAGTGCCATTCTTCTCGACGACTATAGCCATGACACTGACGTCCATGTAGCGCAAACGACCGCAATGACAATCTCGCAGCGCTCCTCAAAGACCTGAGCAGTCGCGTTGACGGGGAAGACCGAGCGAGGATTGAGAGCGCCCTCAACAATGATGTGAGTTCCCCAAGGCGCGACGTGTCCCCTGAGTTCTCCGAATTTCAGCCAAACACAGCTTAGTCGCTTCCTGTTCTGACATCTACAAGTCAGATGAAGAAGACGAACCGTTTGAGCCGAGTTCCGCCAGCAGATCACGATTTCCGACCACGCCCTTGTCCCAGTTTTCAGACTTTTCGCGCCAGCCCTCGGGCTCTCAGTCTTCGACCGCCCTCTATACGGCAGACACAGAAGCGACGTCATCAGCACCCGATATCCATTCCTCATCTGAACGACACGAGCCGAGGTATGACCTGGATTCATTATTCGAGGATGCTTCACCTGTTCCAAATGCGCTAGAATCAGTATACCTGGGTCAAATATGCGAGGTGCAGTGGTTGCGGAAATTAAGACGGCGCCTTCTCCATAAGGATGCTCACCTGATGTCGCCTCTAGTTTCTATTGATACCAACTTCTATTCCGACGAACACGGCGTTCAGATTCTCCCGCAGGACAATCCCTTTCACTTGCCGTCCCAGGAGCTAGCCATGGAGTTTTTCGAGTGCTATATTCGAACTGTCCATGCCACGTTCCCGATCATACCGGAAGACCTCGGAAATAATCTAGGAGTGTACTTCCAGTCCATGCGGAGCGCACATGTCATCAACTTTCCACCGAGATGGTATGGCATTGTGAACTTGGTACTTGCTATTGGTGCGAGATTCTCACGTCTCATCAATACAGAGTGGCACCCAAATGTAACGGAAGAGGATCTGTACATATCGAGGGCGTGGCAGCTTCTCGGACTTAGCGATTCAACCCTTGTGCTGACCACCCCGGATTTATCACTAGTACAGGTATGTCTAGGAAGCTCCTGGAATGATATTGTATTAACTTGAACTAGGTATATGGACTTCTGGCATTTTACCACATGGTAATCGGTCATGTCAACAGGTAAGTTCAAAGACGAAGCACGAAGAGACTACACAGCATCTCTTACACTACTGTATCCTGTCTCATGCCAAGGCAATACTAACCTTTTATAGAGCATGGGTTTTGATCGGCACTGCGCTACGTCTGGCTCTGGCATTGGGATACCATGCACACTCGCAAACCTCGAATGTGGATCCGCACCTGCAGAGCGTTGTGGCACAGACATGGTGGAGCCTGCACAATCTCGAGGGACTGCTCAGTTCCATGACTGGTCGACCTTCGATGATCCGGAGCGACGAGATCACGACCCCATTACCAAGCGATGTAGCAGAGCGTCGCAGCAGGCACGAAGACCAGCGCATGCCGTTCATGTCGTACGCAGATGCACAGGTCCGGATCGCCGTCATTACACAAGAGGTCTTGTCCAAGCTGTACACTGAGCGAAGAGCAGCTCGCTCTTGGGCGCAGATGCACGCCATCATCACGTCCATGATGTCAGAACTCGACGACTGGGCGGCCGAAGCTGTGCAGCAACAAGTACAAGAACCACGACCGCTAACAGAGTATGACTTCCAGCAGATGATGCTCGGGAAACTCTACTGCCGGACGAAAATGTTCATCACGCGCCCCTCGCTACGTCGCATCGAGCGATGCAGCGAGGCAGACACGGAAGAATTCGATTCGTTCGACCAAGAGGCTGCGGGAGCATGTATCAAGACCGCCCAAGAATTCGCTTCTCTCCTGCCCCGAAATCTGGATTTGAAGAGCCTATACGAACAAGGTCCGTGGTGGATACTCGTGCATAATAGTGAGTGCTTCCCGCCATCCCTCCCTCCCGCGAATCTGCTAATTTTGGTAGTCATGCAAGCCCTCGCCGTCCTGCTGATCGGCATATCCTGTCGCCGCCACTTCGACGCTTCGTACGACGCCTCCATCGCCGGCGCAAAGAGCCTCATCGCCTGGCTACACTACATGCGCGACGGCAACGACACGGCCAAGCGCGCGTACCAGGTCGCGTACGACATTGTAAAGGCGCCGGATCTGGCGGACCCTTCTGTCTGGGCGGACCTTGTGGATACATTTCCGGACGAGATGCCGCACGCTCATGCACACGCACATGGACATGAGGCTTTCTTGTGGTCGGGCGAGGGGCCGAGTGTGCCGGATCCGTTTGGGTATGAGGTTGGGGCGTATGGATATCCGCATTAGGGCACAGTGTGGATCGGGACGTGATGGATGGCAGGCGTTGGTGTACTTGGGACGCACAGCTGCCAGTTGAGTCTAGACAGGCTTCGCCTGGACGTCTTGAACAGTTGGGCTTTTGTTCGTCTTGACAGAAGCTCGAGGACCAAAGGCTAGAACTTGGCGTAGATTTGGGCGCGAATTGCGACGTGCTTGACTCGTGGATTTTGGAAAACATGAGTTATGAATGCACGACTCGGCCGGTGAGACGGCGGCATTAACAACGGATACTACGAAATACGATCCAAGTTCAAACACATTGCTGCGGCGTGATGATGACTATTCTTTCACTACTCATGTCTTCTCAATCCTTTTCTTAGAGCAATGTTGCGTTCGGAGCAGCATGGTGGTGACTGCTCTTCCACTCCTCATGTCCTGAAAAATCTATCCTTAGAGCAATGTTGCGTCTGCGTTCCTGACAAATGGCCCAAACACACCTTTAACTCATTCCGCCGCGGCATCAGCCACCTCATCCATCTTGACCTCGCCAATAACGCTCTCCAGCAACTGGGGCAGGATCTGCGCCGCATCGCCCTGGAAAAACCAATCCCCATCATACAGCCCACCAGCGGGGACATCGTTATTTTCCATGTTCACAATCGCCACCCGCGCGCCCTTACTACGCGCCAAGTCGACATACCCGGCAGCGGGATACACCTTCGCGCTCGTGCCAATGACCATGATGAGATCAACCTTCTCCTCGCTCTCCATGAAGTCATCCACATCATCCAGGACATGGCGCGGAAGCTGTTCGCCAAACCACACAACGCCGGGGCGCAGCAGGCCCTTCTTACAAGCCGGGCACTTGGGCAGGTGCGAGTACATGAGTTCAGGGATGGCAACGTTCTCATCCGAGATATCCAGCTCGCGCTGGGCTTCGCGCGACGTGGGGTCTGATTCGTCCGTGGGCAGGGCGAGCGCGGGGACGATGGGGTCGGTGTAGTTATTGCGCTCGACGTGCGTGCAGAAGAATTCTGAGCACTTGACGTCGAAGAGGGAGCCATGGAGGAGTTTGAGTTGGGATGAGGGGTGGTGGGCGCGGGGGGAGAGACCTATCAAATCAGTCAATGGTCGAGTATTGGAGGGGGGTGGGAGGGGTACACACCGTCGACGTTCTGGCTCAGCGCCAGGAAGCCTGGCTTTTTTCTGGCGAGCTCGGCGAGGGCGTAGTGCGCGGGGTTGGGCTGGGCCTTCAGCGCCATGTGTCTTCTGTAGCTGTAGAATTGCCATACGAGGCCTGGGTCTGCTTGGAAGGCTTCGGGGGTGGCGAGTTGCACGGCGTCGTGGGTGCGCCATAGTCCTCCTGCGCCTCGGAAGGTTGGTAGGCCAGAGCTCGCACTTAGCCCCGCGCCCAGCAGCGCCAGTATCCTCGTCGACTGGTTCAGGTGTTGCTGGAAGCTCTCGAGGTCCTTTGGCGGGACGACGCCGGGTCTGGTAGCCGAGGAGGCCATTCTGCGGGCAAAGAGTGGCAGCGTCAGAGTGGCGACTATGGCGGTCTTATATGTGCGTGCAAGGCATGCGACCGGTAAGGGCTCGGGGTGATGTGTGTCATTGTTTGTGCTAGGCAAACGCGAAAGCTGGGGTAAGAGTGGTGGAGAGTGGGGACAGGACGCACCCGCGCGACGTCAGGCCAGGCACAGGCACCAGCGCAATCGATAGGCGACGATTAGCGTCGCCGCGGGAAAGTTATGCCTTTTCCGCGACTCGGCGTGTGAACGACAGACGAGCTTGTGGAATCATGGGCCCGTGTTTGCGATTGCTGCGCCCGACGGCGAGGGTGCTGTCGAGATGTGGTGCCACGAGACGCTTTCTGAGTGTGCCCGCTGCGGAAGTGACATTTGGTCAACCGCTGCATGAGACGCATCCTCATCTGCTCAAGGCTGGGGAAGGTGCTTCAACGTCCCGGGTGCTGTCTGACGCCTACTAACACCCTATGCAGTCACCCCTGGCATCACCGCCCTCGAGTACTTTGAACGCCGCTCCAAGCTCGCCAAAGAGCTGCCGCCCAACTCCATCGCCATCCTCGCTGCAAACGACCTCAAATACGCCTCCGGCGCCGTCTTCTACAAATTCCACCAGGACCCCGATTTCCGCTACCTCACCGGCTTCCTCGAACAAGATGCGCTCGCCATCATCGAGAAAATCGACGAACACGAGCACGCTTTCCACCTCTACGTGCGCCCCAAAGACGCGCGACTCGAAGCATGGGAAGGCCCCAGAAGCGGCATCTCCGCCGCCGAAGACGTCTTCAACGCCGACATAACCGGCTCCATCGACGACCTTCCCAAGATCCTCCCTGAGATAGTAAACCGCAGCAAAACCGTCTTCACAGACCTGCCCCAAAACCGCATCAGCAAGAACTTCGCCTCGCGCTACCTAGCGGCCGCCGAGCCCGCGCGCACCGGCGGCATCGCCAAAGTCCTGCGCGACGCCGAAGCCTCCATATGCCCGCTGCGCCCGCTGCTCAACGAGCTGCGCGTCATCAAAAGCGCGTCCGAAATCGCAAACATGCGCCGCGCAGGCCAGCACTCGGGCCGCGCCATCACCGACGCCATGCGCCAATCCTTCGCGTACGAAAAAGACCTCGATTCCTTCCTCGACTACTGGTTCAAGCAGGACCTGTGCGACGGCCCCGCGTACGTGCCCGTCGTCGCCGGCGGGCGCAATGCGAATACCATCCACTACGTCGCGAACGACATGCCGCTGAAACCCGGGGAGCTGGTGCTTGTCGACGCGGGCGCGAGCTATGGCGGGTACGTCACGGACATCACGCGCACGTGGCCCGTAAGCGGGACGTTTTCCGCCGCGCAGAGGGATTTGTACGCGTTGTTGCTGGCGGTGCAGAGGAGTTGTGTGGCGCTGTGTCGCTCGTCTGCGAACCTGTCGTTGGATAAATTGCACAGCGTCGCGTGCAATTCACTTGCCGCCGGACTCAAGGATCTGGGCTTTGATTTGCCGAATCCGGATCATGTGTCGCGTCTGTTTCCGCATCATGTAGGCCACTATTTGGGCTTGGATGTACATGATAGTCCTGGCTTGTCGAGGAGTCGGTTGCTGGAGAAGGGCATGGTGGTTACCGTTGAGCCCGGCATATATGTCCCGGACGACGAGAGGTGGCCCAAGTGGGCAAGGGGGATTGGCATGAGGATTGAAGATAGCGTCGTGGTGGATGAGGAGAGTCCGTATGTGCTTACTACCGAGGCGGTCAAGGAGATTGTAGACATCGAAGCGCTCAGGGGCACGGAGACGAAGTTATAGAAACCTGTAAAAATCTAAAAATGAAAGACAAGTTCATTCGTACTACGGGCTATGTGCACACTCACAGAAGAAAAATCAAGACGTATTGAGTACTACAACAGTTTCACACATGAAGGCGGAAACCAGATGTAAATGCAAATGTACTCATGTGCAGCTATAGAAAGAAGGAAGCTGAGTGTTGTTACCATGCCCCCCATGACGAATCCCTTTTTCCAAAAGGCCCCCAAGCTGTCGTAGCTTCGTCTCGCCGAATAAACGCCAAATTGCCATCCGGCCCAAAACATCAACATCTCATCAACGTCATTGGAAGATGAGCCACATAAAAAGCTTGCCGAGCGAGCGACTGTTGTCAATAGACCAACATTGAAGAAGCAAAGTTTCAAAAACACCTGCGCCCCACGCTACCCATGCGGTTGTTGCAATCCGTTCAGGACGGTATTGAGTCCTTAGGCAGGCGCTTCAATGCAGCCTCGACGTCCTTGTGATCAATGACAACACCGCTCTCGGAACAGCGTGCCTTTGCACGTAGCTCGGAGCATAGATTGTCAATGTCAATCGTACCATCCTTGAAGTCCGGTCGGCTCGACAGTTTGTCCCTACGGGATATTAGCGTGCAAGAAATTTGGTGACAAGGGGGGTATACTGACCAGATCTTGTGACAGTTGAGCATCGAGTTGATGTCGTCGCCGGGAACAACTTCGTCCTCGCCATCTTGAAGACGCTCAATCTCCTCCAGAGGGTTCGACTTCTGCACTCCAGGCGTGTCGCCGAAATGGAACGGGCTGGCGTATCCGGTGTTCAGGAAAGCATCGTTGAAGAAGCCGCCAGTGAAGTCACCGTCGCCCACGATCGCGTTTGTCGTGTCGCGGTACTCGCCGAACAGGGTGGGGTCGAATTGTCCGCCGTTTTGGTTTGCAAAATAATCGAGGCCGTTGGGTTGCGGCTGGGGTGTGGAAGACTTGGCCGTGGTAATGACTGGAGGTGGTTTGTCGTCAGATTTGGACATCGCACGAGGCACGGGGTTACGAGGGTTGCCGCAGGCCATGTTGAGTTTTTCGCAGAATAGGACCTCACCTTCCGAGTTGCCATGACACACGTAGCCTTCTGCTATGCTGTCCCTCGCCTGGCCAGGCGAAGTATGGCTTGGCTCAGGCGATGTCCCGCACGATGAGTCTTGTCCACCAGTTGGAGAAGTGGATGACGAGGGAGAACCTGAATGTGTGGATGAGCCGCTGTTAAACTGGAAAACCCGCGACTGCACGGTAGACGAACTGTCGCTGCTTCCACGGTTGGTGTTCTTGTTTGCTGCATTGTTGTATCCGGCGAAACCATTGACACTGCTGTTACGTTGGGTGCTATTGGTGACAGGGCTTGCACTGATTCCATCAGGCGAATTCGTCCAGGAGCCGCTGGCTTGGGTAGCCGGACTGACACCTTGCGCAATGCTATTGTTGCGGCCTGAAGCATTGGGCGCTGCAGATGCGTTCTTGTTCTTGGAAGAGAGGGGGCCGTTATCGAGCAGCTGAGCACCTGGTAGTCCACCGAACTTGGGGAACTCGAAGGAGAAATTGTTGTTGTTACCAGTACTCAGCATGCTGCTGAAGCCGGTGGCCATGGTGGGTGTGGTACCGGCACGGTTCAGTCCAGTGCTGTTTAGCGACAAGCGCTTGCGGTATTCGCGAAGCTCCATTTGCAGCCTCTGGACTTGCCCACGGAGCAAGCCGTTTTCATGATTTGCTGCATCAGATGCCTTTTCAAGCTCCTGCACCTTGGTTTCCAGATCTTTGAGATGCTTCTCTTTCCTCTCTCGGAAGGCTCGCTGGGCCGCCCTATTCTGTGCTTTGCGCTTCTACAACCTGTGTTAGTAAGGATCATAATGAGGCTTCACACCTAGAACGTACTGTCGTGGGCTCGGAGGTTAGAGGTTTCCGGCCAGGCTTCTTTGCCTGCTTGTCTTCGCCTTCCCGGCGCTTACCGCCGCCCTCGTCTTCATCATCGTCGTCGCCGGGGCTCTTTCGCTTGTCACTTGATTCTTCGTTCTTACCGGGCAGCGCGCCGATCATCAAGTCGTCGTCCGCGTTGTCAAAATCGAAGCTGTCGCCATCAAGATAGTCCACGAATGGACTCTCTTCTATGCCAGCTGTACTGAAGGTATTTCCGGGTGTGGTCTGCTGCGGGGAAGTAAAGAAGGTGGGGTCAACGCCGTCGGTGGAGTATTGAAACTGGGAGTTGCTCGCGGCGCGGTTGTGGTTCGCGCCCGTGGAGAAGATGTCGTTGGGGTTCGTGTTGTTCGAGGCGAGGGCGGCGAGAAGGAGGTCCTGCTGAGTAGGGTCGAGGTAGAATGGCGCGCCATGCTGGAATTCGTTGGCGGTTCCTGCCATTGCGAGTACTGATGCGGGGTCCGAAGGGAAGATGGTATTGAGCAGCCTTGAAATGTTTCGGAGAAATGCGACTTAATTTCCGAGACCAGGTTGTTCCAAGCCTGGAGGCCAGCGACGATGGGGAAGGAACAGGTGTAGGCGTATCACTTCCAATGGGAGGTTCGCCACGAGTACAATATACTCGAATGGAAGGCACGCGGCGACTAACAACAATTGTGAGGTTGGCGCAGGCAGTGCGGACGTTTGAGCCTACGGTGGCAGCCTATGATGCGGGTCGCGACGGGCTTGGGGCCAACTAAGGTGACGGTGGATGAGGTTATCGCGCACGGAGCGCAATCGGCTTCTGGTCCCCGCGAACTGCAGCAAGTCGAGGAAGGTGCGGGATTTGGGCGTGAAAGCGATGACAGAGTGGAGGAGTAAAGGTCCGAAATGACGGATTGATAGCCTCGTAGCCTGATGGCCTAGTCCGGCGGCAGTGGTCCAGTGACCCCTGGCAAATTTGGAACAGACGTCTTGTCGCAGCAACGCCGTAAGCTGTGCAAAAGCGGCGAATAATGGGGTGCTGGCTGCAGAACAAAGGTTGCTGATAGGACGGGCCTGGGATGCGATGCTTGTCTTAGGGCGGGTGGCGAGCATAAGGGCGCAGTGAGGTGATTAGCAATCATGGTGGGGTCAAGAACGCCATAGAAGGTGTTCATCCGTCGACCAGCACAGGACTAACAGCAGATCACTCAAGCCTGTTCCTGGCAAGGCAGAAATCTCCGTCACAGGCGCTACATGATGGACTTGTGCCATCATCGCTGCGTGATTCTACCACATAGGTGTACCTCATTCTGTCTGGATAGATTTGGGACCCTCCATGTTCTGGCCAAGTCGGCGGTGCAATGAGCATTAACCCCGAACCTACCCCAGCCACAGCAGAAGACTCAAGCTGATTCATGCACGTGAAGACGCGAACGACGCGGCCATACCTGCACGCCCTCGATTACTGATGATAGAGATGTGATGATGCAGCAATCCGCTGTATCTAATGCTGTACGCGGCCTTCTCATCCTGGGTAGCCGAGGGATGCTTCCATCAGAGGACAGAAAGCAATGTTCCGTGTTCGCGATTCTACGGGCAGCAACCTCATGTTTCTGCACATGTTGAATTTCCCGTGACCCAGCGTCGTTAATTGTACCTGTCCGTATTGCTGTAGGGCTGAGCTAGGGGAGGGTCCAATGTGGAGCCGCCAAGCTTAGCGTCACTGCGACTGTCTCGCGACTTCCTCAAGCGCGCCTCACACTTGCGCAAACCCCCACCCGAAGCCACCCCGCAACCACACAAGCCTTGCCCAGTGGAGCTCGACCGAAACCGACAATGGTGGACATCAAAGCCCTCAAAGATGCCGTCTGGCTGAAGAAAGAAGAGATTAAGAAGGAGGAGCAAGGTCTCGCAGACTGGAACGCCCAGGTCAGTCTCGTTGCGCGTGTCGCATTATCACACAGCTAACAACACACCTAGGTTACCGAGGTCGAGCGGCTGATTGAGCTCAATGGCGCCAACAAGGAAACCGAAGACCTCCGAGAGGAGATGAAGCCGTTCATCGCCATGCACGAAGCAGCGCTCGCACGCCTGCGCCCGGATCTCGCCAAGCTCGAAGCCCAGCTTCCCCAGGCTCCGCAACCAGCGGTGCCCAAGTTCGATCCCGAGAAGCACCCTCTGCTACGCAAGGCTGCCGAGAAGCAGGAGCCGGAGAGGCCCATGACGTTCAGCACAGGTGACGTGATCGAGGCGCAGTGGACTGATAGGTCATGGTACAAGGCTAAGATTATGAGTGTTTTGGGTTCGGCCTCAGCACCCAAGTATGTGGTGCGCTTCGCCGACTACGATGACAGCATCACCGTCGACCGCGACGCCATCCGTCCCTTGCCGAGCAAGAGAAAGCGCGACCCTGAGCCTGTAGCAGCTCCCTCGCCCGTCGTGTCCCTCACGTCGACTCCACATGTCATTTCTGGTCCTGCATCCATGAACCCCAACATCCAGAAGCCCATCGTCGCCGAAGAGGAGGTCAAGCCCAAGAGCAGAATTGCCAACAAAGGCCAGTTGAAAAAGCGACAGTCCAATTGGCAGGACTTTCAGACCAAGACCAGCAAGAAGATGCCCAAGAAGGAGTCCATGTTCCGCACCAGTAGCGTAGCAGGCAGCCGGGGTAGGTTGTCACCGCAGCTTTCGGCCGAGATCGTTATTGACTGCTGCTTTAGTTGGCTTCACCGGCTCTGGCAAGGGCATGACCGAGACCCACAAGCGTGCGCGATACGATCATAAGGCTGATGTCGCCAACGACGAAGAGTACAGCGCTCTTGCGCCGCCCCAGGCACGCAAACGCTACTAGTGACGTCGCGCACAGCTGCCCCTCAAATCGAAAGGTACGAATGGTAGATCAAAGTGCTTTCGAAGTGACCTTGCCTACGTTGCCTTTGGCTTGGTTGCAGGCCTAGCATTGCGACACCGGATCATGAAGCGACGGCGCTTTGCGCATTCTGAACGGGGGTTGACCTTGCCCGGGGTCACCTTTCTCAAATTCCGCCGCCTCACTTGGCTTTTTGAGCAACAACATTCCCACGGCGTTATGGCATCTGCATGTTTTCGGTATGGCTCTGCGCCCGCTCACTCACACTTCTGCAACTTCAAACTAAAGCACGACCGCTCGTTAGGCGTTCGATACCCTTGTGCATCATGCGCAGTCTCAGCATGTTGAGGCGAAGTTCAGTCCTTGATCCCCCAAAGGTAAGCATTCAGTAGTTTTTAGCAGACGGTCTTGTCAACCGTTTGCTGATTCTGCTCCCTTTTCCCTGTGCCTAACTTGATGCTACTCATTTCAAGTTTGTGGCGACCGTTTTCGATCGGCACATTCGCAGGTGGTCTTTGGACGGGGGATTCAATAGTTCAGCCAATACATACAAATTAAGACAAACACAACCAACTCTGTTTGCGAAAACTTCCCTTGCCTCGATTGATCCGACAGCGCAGTAACGGTAGGCGCTGTCGGATAACCCCTGCGTGTTTTGAGGTTGTTTCCATACATGGCATTCGGCAGCATTGTTCGTGCCCCACTACCCGCCGGCTAGTAGGGGAGCATCATCTTATCTCATTCTTCAGACACTCTAGCTCGCTTTAACCCCTGCTAGCAAGATAATTTTAGCGCTAAAATAACTCTAGAACTCTAGAGCTAACTATAGGTAGAGAATAACTTTAGATAACTCTAGAGCTCCTTTAAGGCCCCGCTCTAGAGTTTTTAAGCTAATTATCTTACTTAGAGGCAAAAGCTTGCTAAAGTATCTAAGAAACAATAGTTCCTGCTTAGAGAGAATTTATCTTAACTTTAGTAAGTATAACTCTTATACGTAACGCTGTACTTCTACTATATAGTAATACCTATTTTTTTTAAAATTACTACTATTTAAAACTGTATCTCTTATTTAATATTATCTATTTTATATATTAATAGATTAGTTATTAAACGCGCTATTATTATTACTGCTGCTAAGTCTTTTAACTCTATTGCAATATACGTTAATATACTCTTTAATTGCCTAGCTTACCTCTGCGTTATTATTATTGCTATTATTATATATATAAGAGCATATTAATAGTAAAAGCACTAGCAGTAATACTGCAATAGCTAAATATATAGAAGAGAATAGTAATAATAATAACAGTAATAGCAATAGCAATAGCAATAGCAATAAGAATAGTAATAAGAACAGTAATAATAAAAGTAATATACTGTTGCACGAAGAAGAGAAATAGAGACTTTCTTAGAGTCTACTTAAGAGAAAGACAGTGCAGAACAGAGAACTTACTACCTACTTAAGATACAGATACTTTAATTTACTGCTATTCTATTGCAATAAAGACTAATTATTTTAGTTACTGCTCTACCTTATAGTATAAATAGCGAAGCCTATAGAGACTATTATTAGCCTTTAGTATAATAGAAACGCAGTGCGCTAAAATTGCGAACAATTAGTAGTATAGAACGACGTACTTATCTACTACTATATAATACTAGCATATAGAATACTAGGAAGTTACTAAGTTACTAAGTTACTAAGTTACCTATTATAAGTTACTAGGAAGTTACTAAGTTACTAAGTTACTAAGTTACTAAGTTACTAAGT
>Ga0265780_10008222_pt1 | contig 12690 bp, 10 predicted proteins | sample P1T30metagenome_FD_192432 | JGI IMG/M metagenome (GOLD analysis project Ga0265780, IMG submission 192432) | Plant litter microbial communities from East Loma Ridge, Irvine, California - P1 T30 | ecosystem: Environmental > Terrestrial > Plant litter > Unclassified | place: USA: California...
TGCAAGGTTTGCAGGAGATCGGACATGCAAATTTCTTTCTAATGAAGTGAATGACGCGCCATGATGCCCGACTCGGCAAATTCTTGCCGAGCAGGGCTTCATTTTCCGGCAGCCCTGCCTCACTTCATCGTCTGATTCGGCCGGCGCAGGCCATGCCAGCCGCCCACCGCTGTCACCACGCCCAACGACACGGCGGACAGCGCATCCCAGACGCCATCGCCCAGCAATGCGCTCACGAGGCCGCTGACGGTCAGCACGCCGAGCACGATCGGCGCGGTCCAAATGGGGCCAAACAGGTGGACCACATACTTCACCTGCATGCCGGGCGCGGCGCTCTCGGCCGCGGCGATCATCTGCGACATCGCCCCCAGCTTCGTCACCAGCGGCAGGCCGGCATACGGCGCCGTTATCTCGGCCAACTCCGTTTTTTGCCCGGTCTTGAGCAGCAAATCGGCACGGATAGCCTTTGCTTCAGGAAATCCTGGTGCGATGGCCGATAGCAATTGAAAACAAAGGCCGCGTCTGGTGCTGTTCACCTACAGATGAACGCCGCCGCAAATGCGACGGCATTCTCATACGATCAAGTCTTGCGCTTGTCGTCATCCACCAGCTCGAACCACATTGCGTTCAACACCGCGAAAGCGGCCGCCAGCGGCAGGCCGAGGATCCAGGCGAAATACCACATGATCAAACTCCTTATTCAATATCAGTAATTAGTAGGCGTGGCCCTTGCCGTCGCGGATACCATCGGCATCGACCTTGCCCCACAAGACCTTGTAGACCCAGCTGGTGTAGCCGATGATGATCGGCAGGAAGATGCAGCTGCCGACCAGCATGATGAACAGCGTCAGGTGGCTCGACGAGGCATCCCACACCGTCAAACTGGCCGCGCCCTGGATCGACGACGGCAGGATGAAGGGGAACATCGACGCGCCCACGCTGAGGATGATGCCGGCAATGGACAGGCTGCTGAACACCATGGTCCAGCCTTCCCAGCGGCGCGCCAGGCCAAGCAGCGCCAGCACGGCGCCAACGAAGCCCAGCACCGGCGCCGCCACCGTCCACGGATGGGCAGCGTAGTTGGCGAACCAGGCGCTGCCCTGCCCCGCCACCGTCTTGAACAGCGGATTCGAGGCGCCGCTCGTCACGACTTCGCTCGTGATGCGGTAGCCATCGACAAAGCGCCACAGCACCCAGCCGGCCAGCGCATACAGTACCATCACGGCCACGGCCGCGCGCATGCCCCAGCTGCGGGCGCGCGAGGCCACGGCGCCGTCGGTCTTCAGCGCCAGCCAGCTGGCGCCGTGCATCACCAGCATCGCCACCGACACCAGGCCGCACAGCAGCGCGAACGGATTCAGCAGGCCGAAGAAGCTGCCGTCGTAGAAGATCTGCATGTCCGGCGTCAGGCGGAACGGCACGCCCTGCAGCACGTTACCGAGGGCCACGCCAAAGATCAGCGAAGGCACGAAGCCGCCCACGAACAGCAGCCAGTCCCAGGTCGCGCGCCAGCGCGCCCCTTCGTGCTTGCTGCGGTATTTGAAGCCGACCGGACGCAGGATCAGGGCGAACAGCACCGCGAACATGGCGAGATAGAAGCCCGAGAACGACACCGCGTACAGCTGCGGCCAGGCGGCGAAGATGGCGCCGCCTCCCAGCACCAGCCAGACCTGGTTGCCTTCCCAGACCGGGCCGATGGAGTTGATCACGACCCGGCGTTCCAGGTCGTTTTTCGCCACAAAAGGCAGCAAGGTGCCGGTGCCGAGGTCGAAGCCGTCGGTGATGGCAAACGCCACCAGCAGCACGCCCAGCAAAATCCACCAGATGACGCGCAATACGTCGTAGTCGAGCAGTGTATGAAGAATCATGGTTGTTGTCTCCGGAGTGTCAGGATGGCTGCAGGCTGGCGTTGCGCGGCACCGCGACGCGGACTTCGCCGGCAAGCGGCATGTCCGGTGCATCGTCGGACTCGGGGCCCTTGCGGATGGCTTTCAGCATCAGCTTCATCTCGACGATGATCAGGATCGTGTACAGCACGACAAAGCCGAGCAGCGTGCCGAGCACGGTGCCGATGCCCAGGTTCGACACCGCCACCGCCGTCGGCAGCACGCCTTCGATGGCCCAGGGCTGGCGGCCCAGTTCGGCCACGATCCAGCCGGCTTCGGCGGCGATCCACGGCAGCGGCAGCGACCACACGGCGAGCTTCAGCAGCCACGGGTAGGTGTCGAGCTGGCGGCGCGCCGACAGCACGAAGAACACGGCGGTAAAGGCGATGAAGTAGATGCCCAGGCCGACCATCACGCGGAAGGACCAGAACAGCGGCGCGACCTGCGGCACGGTGTCGCCGGCGGCCAGCGCGATCTGCGCGTCGGTGGCCTGGCGCGGATCGTCGATGTAGCGCTTCAGGAGCAGCGCATAGCCCAGCTGCTGGCCGTGCGCTTCGAATGTGGCTTGCAGTTCGGCCGGGACCGGGCCCTTGCCGCCAAGCGCGCGGATCTGTTCCAGCGCGTCGTAGGCCACGATGCCCTGGCGAATGCGCGCCTCGGCCAGTTGCACGAGATCGTGGATGCCGGGAATCTGGCCGTCCAGCGAGCGCGTGCCGATCAGGCCCATCACCCAGGGGATGTGGATCGAATAATGGGTCTCGCGCGCGGCCTGGTCGGGGAAGCCGAAGGCGGTGAACGCGGCCGGCGCCGGCTCGGTGTGCCACATGGCTTCGATCGCGGCCAGCTTCATCTTCTGGTGTTCGGTCGACAGGTAGCCGCTCTCGTCGCCCAGCACCACCACCGACAGCGAAGCGGCCAGGCCAAAGGAAGCGGCCACCGTCATCGAGCGCTTGGCGAGCTCGGCGTGGCGTCCCTTGAGCAGGAACCAGGCCGAGATGCCGAGCACGAAGAAGGCGGCGATCACGTAGCCGGCCGAGACGGTATGCACGAACTTGGCCTGGGCCACCGGGTTGGTCAGCACGGCGTAGAAGTCGGTGACTTCCATGCGCATGGTCTGCGGGTTGAGGGCGGCGCCGACCGGGTTCTGCATCCAGCCGTTGGCGATCAGGATCCACAGCGCCGAGAAGTTGGTGCCGATGGCGGTCAGCCAGGTCACGACCAGGTGGGCGCGCTTCGAGAGCCTGTCCCAGCCGAAGAAGAACAGGCCGACAAAGGTCGCTTCGAGGAAGAAGGCCATCAGGCCTTCGAGCGCCAGCGGGGCGCCGAAGACGTCGCCCACATAGTGGCTGTAGTAGCTCCAGTTCATCCCGAACTGGAATTCCATCACCAGGCCGGTGGAGACGCCGATGGCGAAGTTAATCCCGAACAGGACGCCCCAGAACTTGGTCATCTGGCGCCAGATGGGGCGGTTGGTCATCACATAGACCGTCTCCATGATGGCAACCAGCATCGACAGCCCCAGGGTCAGGGGCACGAACAAAAAGTGGTACAGCGCCGTGAGGGCAAACTGTAGCCGGGAGAGCCCGACGACATCGAGATCCATGGTGAGATCCTTTCTTTTCTTGTTGAAGTGGGTGGGTTCAGTGTTGGCGCAGGCGTGCAAGCGCCGCGCCGTAATCAGGGGTGCCGCGCCGCAAATCGGCCACGATGCGCCCGCCCTGCATCACGAGCAGGCGTTCGGCCAGCGCGGCTTCGCGCCGCAGATGGGTGGCGATCAGCAGGGTGCGGCCTTCGGCGTGGCGCCTCAAACGCGCCAGCACGTCGGCGGCGGTGGCGCTGTCCAGGCCTTCGGTCGGTTCGTCGAGCAGCCAGAAGCCGGCATCGCGCAGCAGCAGGCGCGCCAGCGCCAGGCGCCGCGACTGCCCGCCCGACAGGCCCAGGCCGCCCTCGCCCAGCGGCGTGTCCAGGCCCCCGGCCAGGCGGCGCACGTCTTCGGCCAGGCCGGCCGCCTGCAGCACGCTCCACAACTGGGCGTCGCAGGCTTGCGGGTCGGCCAGGCGCAGGTTGTCGCGCAGGCTGTCCTGGAACAGTTCGGTGCGCTGGGTCAGCCAGGTGCAGGAGGCCGCCGTCACGCGGCCCGACTGCGGCGCCAGTTCGCCGGCGGCCAGCGCCAGCAGTGTCGACTTGCCGGCGCCGCTGGCGCCGATCACGGCAACGCGTTCGCCGGCGGCGATGCGCAGGTCGATGGCGTGCAGCGCGGGTTGGGCGCGGCCGGCGTGGGTGACGTCGACCCGGTCCATGCGCAGTGCTTCGCCAGCCTCGGTGCGGCCGGCAGCCTGCGTCCGCTTGGTGTCGGCGCGCAGGCGCGGCGCCAGGCGGCGTGCGGCCAGCGCGCTGCGCGCCGCCTCGATGGCGCCGCGGCGCAGCGCCGCGAACGGTTCCAGCGCGGCCAGTGCGGTGAGCAGGGCCAGCGCGGCCAGCGGCGCATCGAGCTTGCCCTGCCCTGCCAGCGCGCCGGCCGCCAGCAGCACCATGGCCACCGTCACGTGGCCGGCCACGGCGTGCAGCCAGCCGGCGCGGGTCTCGAGCCGGTGCAGCGCGTCGTCGCCGCGCGCCAGGCGGGCGTCGGTCTGCTGCAAGGCCGCGCATTGCGCTGGCAGGCGACCGGCCAGGGCCAGGTCGGTCTGGCCGGCGCTCAGGTCGATGGCGCCGGCGCGCAGGCGTTCGGTCATCTGCACGCGGCGCAGCGCCAGTGGACGGGCGCGGCCTGCGGTCCAGGCGGCGACACCCCAGCCGCATGCCAGCAGCCAGACGAATACACATGCGCCCAGCCGCCAGTCGAGGATGGCGAGCAGCAGGCCGGCCAGCAGCGCCGCGCCGAAGGTGGCGGCCAGCGGCACCATCAGGCGCAGGTAGACCGATTCCAGTGCGTCGATGTCGCCGGTCAGGCGGAACAGCAGGCGGCCAGGGCGCAACAGCAGCGCGCGTGCGGCCTGCGGTTCGGCCCAGCCGCGGAACAGCTGTACGCGCAGCGACGCCAGCACGCCCAGGGTAGCGTCATGGGTGACCAGGCGCTCGGCATAGCGACCGAAGGTGCGGCCGAGGGCCAGCAGGCGGATACCGGCGCTCGGCACGAAGACATTGAAGGCCAGGGCCGCCGCGGCCGACAGGCCGGCCAGGCCGGTGGCCGTGATGAACCAGCCGGAGACGCCCAGCAGCGCGATCCCCGCCAGCACGGTGAGGGTGGACAGGCCCGCGCCCAGCAGCAGGCGGCGCGCGTCGCTGCGCATGAACAGGCGCAGCACGGTAACGAAGTCGTGAAGGTGTTTCATGCTGCTTGCTCCTGCATGCCCTGCTCGCCAAGACGGCCGACGTGCACGATGCGGCCGATGCGCGCCGCGAGCGCCAGGTCGTGGGTGGCGACGACCAGCGTGCGGCCGCGCGCCAGCTCAAGCAGCGCATCGACGACGCCGGCGGCGGTGTCGCGGTCGAGGTGGGCGGTGGGTTCGTCGGCCAGCAGCAGGCTGGCGTGCGGGGCGACGGCGGCGCGCGCCAGGGCCAGGCGTACCAGTTCGCCGCCGGACAGGCCCGTACCGCCCTCCCCCAGCGCTTCGTGCGGCGCGGCGTGTTCGACATCGGCCAGGTCGGCGCGGCGCACCGCGGCCGTTACCACCAGCGGCGTCACGCCGGCGCGGCCCAGCGCCACGTTGCCGCGCACCGTGCCGGCGAACACGTGCGGCTTCTGGCCGACCCAGGCCATGCGCGTGCGCAGCCCGGCGGCGCTGGTGTCGTCGAGAACGGCGTCGCCGATGCGGATGCTGCCGCCCTGCGCCGGCGCCAGGCCCGCAAGCAGCGACAGCAGCGTGGTCTTGCCGCTGCCGCTAGCGCCGACCAGGGCGACGTGTTCGCCCGGCGCGATATCGAGCGTGAAGCCGTCGAACAGCGGCGCTTCGCCGGGGTGGGCAAAGCGCAGGCCGGCAATCGCCAGGCTTGGCGCGGCGATGCCCTCCGCTGCTGCGTCTTGCGCATCATCCAGCGCGCCGGGCAGGATCGGTGCTGGCGCTTGCAGCTTGTGCAGCGCCTCGAGCGCTGCTGCGCCTGCAGCCTTGTCGTGCCAGGCCGCGGCCAGGTCGCGCAGCGGCTCGAAAAAGGCCGGCGCCAGCATCAGGATGAACATGCCCTGCTCCAGGCGCAGGCGCACGCCCCAGCTGCCGCCGTCGATCTGGCCGAGCAAGTGGAAGCCGACATACACTGCTACCAGGGCGACGGCCAGCGCCGAGAACAGTTCCAGCGCGGTGGACGACAGGAAGGCGATACGCAGCACGCGCATCGTGCCCTGGCGCAGGGCCTGGGCGGTGTCGTGCAGGCGGCGCGCGGTGGTGTCGACGGCGCCGAGCGCGCGCAGGGTCGACAGGCCGCGCAGGCGGTCGAGCAGGAAGCCGTTCATGCCGCCGACGAGCTGCAGCTGCGCTTCGCTGGCAGCCTTGGCGCGCCAGCCGATGACGGCCATGAAGAGGGGGATCAGCGGCGCGGCCAGCACCAGGATCAGCGCCGCGGCCCAGGACAAACAAGCGACTGCCAGCGCGATTGCCGGCGGCACCAGCATGACGCGCCAGCGCGCGCCTTGGTAGCGCAGCAGCCAGGGCAGCACGGCTTCGGCCTGCTCGGCCAAGATGCTGGCGGCCTGGCCCGAAGCGGGACGGGTGCGGTCCAACGGCGAGCGGCGCGCCAGGGATTCTGCGGCGCCGGCACGCAGGCTGCCCAGCCAGCCGCGCGCGGCGGCAAACACGCGGCGCGCGCCCCAGGCATCGAGGCTGGCGCGGGCCACGCCCAGCGTCAGGTATCCGAGTGCTGGAAGGATCACCGCGTCGAGGCCGACGCCATTGGCCAGGCGGCCGACGGCATGCGCCAGCAGCGCAGCCTGGGCGATCCACAGCAGCGCGGCACTTGCTTGGGCCAGCGCGCCGAGGCGGCTGCCGCCTGGCTGCGAGCGAGCGGATGGGGCCTTGTCCTGCTGCGCAGGGGCGTGCGCGTCCGCGCCACGGCGTCTGTTCGAGAGCATGGTGTTTCTCCGGTGGTTCTGGGGTGCGGCGTTGGGGCCGCGTGTTCGGGCTAGCGCAGGCTAAGGCGGTGGCGCGCGGCCGGAAGAGACGGCGAGGAGGCGGTCCGGGCGGAGCGCGCGGAGGGCGGTCCGGAAAGCGGTACAACGGGCACGATGCGAATCCATACTGTCAGCTTTGCAGTGATACCGGCCGGGGATGATCCCTGTCCGCACAAGTTTCACAACTTGTAAAAACTTCTGAATTTTCAGAAAACAGTGAAAGTATGCAGCAGAAATGTTGGCTTGTCACGAGAAGGCCAGCGGCTTAGTCGGGAATTCCGGGGCGCGTGAGATAATCGAAGTTTCCAAATTTTCGAAAAGTTCTCGACCGTGACGCCATTAGTCCAGAGTTTTGTCAGCCACTTCGGCGAGATGGGTAGCCGCTGGGGCATCAACCGCACCGTGGGCCAGATCTATGCCCTGCTCTTCGTGACCGAGCAGCAGCTGCACGCCGACGACATCGGCGAAAAGCTCGGTATCTCGCGCTCGAATGTCAGCATCGGCTTGAAGGAATTGCAGTCCTGGGGCCTGGTGCGCTTGAGCCGCATTCCCGGCGACCGCCGCGAATACTTCACCTCGCTGGGCGACGTGTGGGAAATCTTCCGCGTGGTGGCCGCCGAGCGGCGCCGGCGCGAAGTGGCGCCCACCCTGTCGGTGCTGCGCGAATCGCTGCTGGTCAAGGCCAAGACGCCGGAAGACAAGTTTGCCCAGCAGCGCATGGGCGAGATGCATGAGCTGGTGGACCTGGCGAACAACTGGTTCGACGATCTGCAGCGCTTGTCACCGGAATCGCTGGCGCAGTTGATGAAGATGGGGGCCAAGGTGCAGCGTTTATTGACTGTCAAGGATCGCCTGCTTGGGAACGGGAAAGCGAAAGACGACGAATGAACGGATGAGTTGCGGCGCCGCAACATTATGCGTTTTCCGTATCGCTGGTATCACCAACCGAAAGTTTATTTATGGATTCAAGGAATTTATACTGCACCGCAACATCACAGTATATTTACGGAGTCCACCATGAATGCAGCAACGATCACCCAGGCCCAAGAGCCTACCCTGAGCCGCGACATCGGCGCCCTGTTCATCTCGGCGCGCAGCTTCTGCGAACAGCTGTTCACCGCACACGGCGGCTGGTTCGTGCGCAACAGCGACGAGCAGGCTGGCCGCCGCGAGATGCTGGCATTGGCAGCCGAGTCGGAAGCGCACTCGCCAAGCCTGGCGGCGGAACTGCGTTACTTCGCGAACCGCTAAGCAGCGGGCAGTCAGCAGTTGGCAGGAACACGAAGCGCAGCCGAGGTTGCGCTTTTTTTATGGTGCCTGCGGTCAGAGCGCGATGTCATTTCAGGCGTCGACGGGAGCATTCGTACGGTGGGCACTCTGTGCCCACGCGGAACCACGATCATTGTTACCGCCAGTTTTGACGCGCACCAAGCATGGTGCTAACAGTCCAAGTGCGTCTCGTTAGCGCTTGAGAAAATGGACACGCCGCGGAGCGCATCATCGCGGCCACGAACTCCGGATGAACACGTAACCGCGTGGGCACGGAGTGCCCACCGTACGGGATGCATCACGAGTCTTCGGCACGTATTTGGCCCAGCAGCCTGCCAATCTCCGGCAGGCACGACCCGCAGTTGCCGCCCGCCTTCAGGCAGACAGTGACAGCAGCGGTCGTTGTCAACCCTTGCTCGCGAATCGCCGCGCAAATCGTATTCCGTCCCACGCCAAAGCAGCTGCACACCGTCGGCCCAGCATCCGCACCCGCCTGCGCCGGCCGCCCCGCCAGCAGCACCGCGCGTTCGTCCGCACCGAATACCTCCCGCCCGAACAGGCTGCCCAGCCATTCACGCGGCGGCAGCGCCCCCGCTCTCGCCACCATCACACACGCCTGCAGGCGGCCATCCACCAGACAGGCCGCCCGATACACGCCCGCCCCACGGTCCTCGTACTCGATCCAGTCCGCGCCATCGTCCGCACCGAGCAGCGCACGCGCCCAGCCCCCATCCACCTCCCCGCGCCCTGCCGCCTCGAAACGCAGGCAAGCCTCGCCCTGCACGCGCGTCCACCAGGTCAGCGCATCGAGCCGAGGCGTCGTCCGGCTCAGCACAAACGCCTGCCACTCCACCACGAATGGCTCCACCTTCACCGGCGTGTGCTTGAACTCCGGCTCCCCCGACACCGGATCGACTACCGGATTGACCAGCGCCCCGACGCGCGCATCGGACGCCGTCGGACCGCTCCAGTGGATCGGCACGAAAACGCCACCACGCGCGATGCCGCCGCTGTGGGTCACACGCCCAACCATGGCGCCCCAGCGGCTGCTCACGCGCGCCAGCTCTCCCTCGCGCACGCCGCACAGCAGCGCATCGTGTGGATGCAGGTCGATGAAAGGTTCCGGCACATGGCTGCCCAAGCGTGGCGACTTGCCGGTGCGCGTCATCGTGTGCCACTGGTCGCGTACGCGGCCGGTGTTCAGGACCAGCGGGTAGTCCTCATCGGGCAGGTTCGCCGGCCCGCGTGGCGTGGTCGCAATGAAGCGCGCCCTGCCGCTCGCATGCGAAAAAACACCGTCACCGAACAGGCGCGTGCTGCCGCCCGGCGCCTGCAGCGTGACCGGCCATTGCAGCGGTTCGAGCCCGTCGAAGGCTGCACGGTCCAGACCTGCAAGGCCCGATACGTCGAACAGGCGGGCATTGTCTCCCTCGTTGCGCCAGCCTGAGAGCCGTGCGTGCTCGTCGAATATCTGGTGTGCCGATGTGTAATCGAAGCCGCCATAGCCCATGCGCCGCGCCACATCGCACAGCGCCTGCCAGTCAGCGCGTGCTTCTCCCGGCACCGGCAGAAAGGCGCGCTGGCGCGAGATGCAGCGTTCGGAGTTGGTTACCGTGCCATCCTTTTCGCCCCAGCCCAAGGCCGGCAGCAGCACGTCGGCACACGCATTCGTGTCGGTATCGCGCACGATGTCGCTGGCAATCACCAGCTCGCACCTGGCGAGCGCGCGGCGCACCCGGTCGGCGTCGGGCAGGCTGACCAGCGGATTGGTACCCATGATCCAGACCGCCTTCACGCTGCCCTCTTCCACCGCGCGGAACAGGTCGACCGCCTTCAGGCCGGGTTGCGAGGCGATACGCGGCGCGTCCCAGAAGCTGCGCACGGCCTCGCGGTGCTGCGCGTTGTCGAGCTCCATGTGCGCGGCCAGCATGTTGGCCAGGCCGCCCACTTCGCGCCCGCCCATCGCGTTCGGCTGGCCGGTGAGCGAGAACGGCCCCATGCCGGGCTGGCCGATGCGCCCTGTGAGCAGGTGGCAGTTGATGATGCTGTTGACCTTGTCGGTGCCGCTCGACGACTGGTTCACGCCCTGCGAGTAGGCGGTAACGACCTTGCGCGTGGCGGCGAAGCCTTCGTAAAAGGCCAGCACCGCGCGCGGATCGAGGCGGCAGGCGCGCGCCACCTCGTCGATGCCGATCTGCGCCGCCGCCAGTGCGGCCTCCAGTCCTTCGGTATGCGCGCCGATGAAGTCCGTCTCGGCCCTGCCGGCGCGCGCCAGGTAGGCCAGCAGCCCGTTGAACAGCCACACGTCGGCGCCCGGCTTGATCGGCAGGTGCAGGTCGGCCAGCTCGCAGGTAGCCGTGCGGCGCGGGTCGATGACGACGATCTGCAGCGACGGCTTCGCTTCCTTGGCGCGCAGGATGCGCTGGAACAGCGTCGGGTGGCACCAGGCCGCGTTCGAGCCGGCCAGCACGACCATGTCGGCCAGGTCGAAGTCCTCGTAACAGCCGGGCACGATATCTTCGCCGAATGCGCGCTTGTGGCCGGCCACCGACGAGGACATGCACAGCCGCGAATTGGTGTCGATGTTGGCGCTGCCGATGTAGCCTTTCATGAGCTTGTTGGCGACGTAGTAATCTTCGGTCAGCAGCTGGCCCGACACGTAAAAGGCGACAGCATCCGGCCCGTGTTTGGCGATGATGCTGGCCAGGCCACCGGCCACGTGGCCGAGCGCTTCATCCCAGCTCGTACGGCGCAGCTGCCCGTTTTCCCTGAGGTGCGGATGCAGCAGCCGGCCGTCCAGGCCCAGGGTCTCGCCAAGGGCCGCGCCCTTCACGCACAGGCGGCCGCGGTTGGCGGCGTGGTCGGGGTCTCCCGCGATGATGGGAATCGTGCCGGGTTTGACGCTCGCCTTCACGCCGCACCCGACGCCGCAATACGGGCAAGTGGTTCGCACCGTCGAAACCGGCAGGCTCATGTCCATGTGTGTCCTTTCAGGCGGCCTGCACGCACAGGGCGCGGCCGAACAACAGTTGCTCGCGGAAGGCCGAGACGTCGGCGCCGCGCTGGATCAGGTCGAAGTACCAGGGGCCGTCGGCCACGTCGCCAACCAGCACGGCGCCGGACAAGCGCGCGCCATCGAGCACCAGGCGCTTGTAGACGCCGGCGCGGCGGTCGCGCAGCACCAGCTCCTCGCTGCCTGCGCGGCCTGCGATATCGCCGGCCGAGTACAAATCGATGCCCGTGACTTTCAGCTTGGTGGCAGTGGCCGCCTGCACATAGCGGCGGTGGCCGGCGCCGGCCAGGTGCGCCGCGCAGACGCGCGCCTGCTCCCACACCGGCGCCACCAGGCCGAAGGTGGCGCGCCGGTGCTGCACGCATTCGCCGACGGCGTAGATGCGCGGGTCGTAGGTCTGCAGGGTGTCGTCGACCACGATGGCGCGCTCGCAATGCAGCCCGGCGGCACGTGCCAGCGCCACGTTCGGACGCACACCGGCGGCCATCACGACCAGGCCGGCCGCCAGTTCCGCACCGTCGGCAAACTGCACCGCTGCCGCCCTGCCCTCGCCAAGTATCGCCGTGGTCTGGGCGTCGAGCAGGATGCGCAGGCCGGTGCGTTCCAGCGACTCCTTCAGCAGCCGGCCCGCTTCACCGTCGAGCTGCTGGTTCATCAGGCTCGACGCCACATGCACGACCGTGACGTCCATCCCGCGCCGCTGCAGGGCGTGGCCCGCTTCCAGCCCGAGCAGGCCGCCGCCGATCACCACCGCATGTCCGCCCTGGCGCGCCGCAGCCAGCATGGTGTCGACGTCGTGCAGGTCGCGGAAACCGACCACGCCGTCCAGGTCCGCGCCGGGCACCGGCAGCATGAAGGGCGTCGATCCGGTGGCCAGCAGCAGCCGGTCATACGGCGCCTCCTGCCCCGACGCGGCCACCACCACACGGTGCTTGCGGTCGATGCGCAGCACCGGGTCTCCCGCATGCAGGGTGACGCCGTGCTCGTCGTACCAGGCGCGCGGATGAAGCATGATCTCCTCGAGCGCCTTGTCGCCGGCCAGCAGCGGAGACAGCAGCACGCGGTTGTAGTTCCCGTGCGGCTCGGCGCCGAAGACGGTGATGTCGTACAGGTCTGGGGCCAGCTTCAGCACTTCCTCGACCGTGCGCATGCCGGCCATGCCGTTGCCGACCACGACCAGGCGCGCGCGTTTCGAGCCGGCACTCACAGGGCCACCCATACCGTGCCGTTCTCCAGGCGCACCCGGTAGCTGGCCACCGAGTGCGCCGCGGACTCCAGGCACTCGCCGCTGGCGAGATCGAAATGCTGCTTGTAGATCGGCGAAGCGACCACGACCCGCTCGCCGATGCTGCCCACCAGCCCGCGCGACAGCACGGCCGCGTGCGAGTGCGGGTCGTAGTTATCGATGGCGAACAGGCGCT
>Ga0265780_10008223_pt1 | contig 12689 bp, 8 predicted proteins | sample P1T30metagenome_FD_192432 | JGI IMG/M metagenome (GOLD analysis project Ga0265780, IMG submission 192432) | Plant litter microbial communities from East Loma Ridge, Irvine, California - P1 T30 | ecosystem: Environmental > Terrestrial > Plant litter > Unclassified | place: USA: California...
GCGCGATCACCGCGTTCGTGCAGGCCGCCGACCATATCGTCATCGACCAGTTCGCCCATGCATCGTTGCGCCAGGGCGCCAGCGCCGCCACCGGGAACGTGATCATCAACCGCCACCTCGACGCCAGCCACGTGCGCGACCTGGTGGCCGCCATCCGCGCACGCGACAGTGTCAATGGCATCCTGGTCGTGACCGAAGGCCTGTTCAGCATGGATTCGGATGCGCCCGACATCGCCGCCTTGCAGGACATCTGCCACGCGTACCGCGCCACGCTGCTGGTCGACGTGGCCCATGACCTGGGCGCGCTGGGACCCGGCGGCGGTGGCTGCATCGCGGCCCAGGGCATGCTCGGCAAAGTCGATATCGTCATGGGGGCGTTTTCCAAGACCTTCTCTTCAAATGGCGGCTTCGTTGCCGTAGGCACCCGCGCCGCCAAGCGCCACCTGCAACTGTATGCCGGCCCGCACATGTTCTCGAACGCCCTGTCGCCGGTACAGTCGGCCGCGATCCTGGCCTGCATCGACATCGTGCGCAGCGACGAAGGCGAACAACTGCGTGCCGACCTGATGCGCAATGTCGACCTGCTGCGCCAGCTGCTCACCGAAGCCGGCCACCAGTGCATGGGCATGCCGTCGGCCATCGTGCCGGTGCTGATCGGCAGCGAACCGGTGTCGCGCCTGGTCGGCAAGCTCCTGTTCCGGCAATCGGTGTTCGTCAACCAGGTCGAGTTTCCCGGCGTGCCGCTGGGCGCCTCGCGCCTGCGCCTGCAAGTCATGGCAAACCACAACAGCCAGCAGATCCGGCGCGCCGCGACCGTGATCGACCAGTCCATCGTGCGCGCCACTGCCGCCCTCGCCGCGCATGAAGCAAACGCCACCACGCAAGCCACCGCAACCACCCCGGCAACGACAAAGGCACCAAGCCATGGAACGTAATTCCGACCTCCTCCTGCGCGACATGGCGCGCCACGATGCGGCCCTGCACGCCGACGCCATGGATACCATCACCGCGCGCCTGCTCAGCCACGCGCGCGCGATGCCCGACCAGGTGGCCTACACCTTCCTGCGCGACGACGGCAAGATCGACACCATCGATTACACATCGCTGGCGCGGCGTGCGACCGCGCTGGCCGGCCACCTGGCCAGCCAGGCGCCGCAGGGTGCGCGCATGCTGCTGCTGTATCCGGCCGGCCTGGAATTCATCACCGCGTATTTCGGCTGCCTGCTGGCCGGCATGATCGCGGTACCTGCCACGATTCCCCATAAAACGCGCGCCTCGCGCCGCCTGCAGGCACTGCTGGCCGACGCCAATCCGGCGCTGATCCTCACCCGCAGCGACTGCGCGGCGTCGATCCACGCCAGCCTCGCCCTGATCGACGCAAGCGACCATACCTGCCTGGCCACTGACACCCTGGACCTGGACCAGTCCGGACCAGCATCGCTCCCCGTGATTACCCCGGTCACGACAGCGTTCCTGCAGTACACATCCGGCTCGACCGCGCTGCCGAAAGGCGTCGAGGTCACGCACGAAAACATTGCCAGCAATGCCGAAGCAATCCGCGTCGGCTTTGGCTTTGCGCCGGACAGTGTGATGGTCAGCTGGCTGCCGCTGTTTCACGACATGGGGCTGATCGGCAGCGTGGTGGCGCCGATGTACGTCGGCTTCCACGCCGTCCTGATGGCGCCGGCCGCGTTCCTGAAGCATCCCGCCATGTGGCTGGAGGCCATCACGCGCTACCGCGGCACGTGCGCAGGCGCGCCCAACTTTGGCTGGGACTATTGCGCCAAAAAGATCAGCGCGGCCGCGAAAGAGACACTCGATTTATCGAGCCTGACCGTCGCCTACAACGGCTCCGAGCCGGTGCGCTCATCCACGCTGCGTGCATTCGTCGATGCGTTCGCGTCGTGCGGCATGCGCGCCGCGGCGCTGTTTCCGTGCTACGGCATGGCTGAAACCACGCTCTTCATCTCGGGCGGACCGATCGAGCGCGCGCCGCTGATCCGCACGGTCAGCAAGTCCATGCTCGAAGGTAATGAAATCCGGGATGCCGCCCCCGGCAGTGCGGACGCCCGCGAGATCGTCAGTTCGGGTATCGTTTCATCCATGAACCAGGTCCGCATCGTCGACCCCGAATCGCACCGTCCGAGCGGCCCGCACCGCGTCGGCGAAGTGTGGGTGCGCGGCCCGAGCGTGGCGCGCGGCTACTGGCAGAAACCGGCGGAAACCGAGGCGGCATTCGGCAATTATCTGGCCCTCGATAAGGACGGACCGTTCCTGCGCACGGGCGACCTCGGCTTCATGAAAGACGGCGAGCTGTTCATCACCGGCCGCCTGAAGGACCTGGTGATCGTCAACGGCCGCAACGTCTATCCGCAGGACGTCGAGGAAGTCATCGAACGCGCCATCGATTTCATCGAACCGAACATGTGCGCCGCGTTCTCGGTCGACATCGATGGGCAGGAACGCCTGGCGATTGTCGCCGAAGCCGACCGCGCCCTGGTGCGCGCGGTCCGGCACGCTACCGGCGCCGACAAACTGCATGCCAGGGACGACGTGCTGGTGCGCATCGAAGCGACCGCGCGCAATATCTGCATGTTGATCGGCCAGCAATTCGACGTGTCGGTCTCGTCGCTGGTGTTCGTCAAGCCGGGCAGCTTCCCGCGCACGACCAGCGGGAAGGTCCAGCGTTCGCGCTGCCGCGAACTGGCGCTGCGTGGTGAACTCGACGTCGTGTATGTCATGCCAGGCAGCCTGTTCGACCGGCGCGACGCGCCACCGTTGCCACCACCGCTGGCCCTGGATGCGGTGGACGAAGCACTTGACGACGCGCGCAACAGTGCGCCTTCCACAACACCCGAGCCGGACCATCCCGACGTAGCCCACAGCCGCGCGCGTGCTGACGCGATGATTGCGTGGTTCCGCCAGTATGCGGCGCGGCGCCTGCAGTCGCGCGTTGCCGACGAGCGCCGCACGATTGCGCCGTATGTCGTGCTGGACCTCGGCAACCAGGGCTTTTTCGGCCTGCAGGTCCCGCGCCATTTCGGCGGCGCCGGATTGCTGACGATCGACCTGCTGCGCGTCATGGAACAACTTGCCGCGGTCGACCTGACCATTGCCACCATGGTCGGCGTGCACAATGGCCTGGGCGTGCGCCCCATCCTGCAGGCCGGCGCGCCGGACGTGCAGGAGCGCCTGTTGCCGCAGCTGGCCAGCGGGCGCCAGCTGGCCGCGTTTGCGCTGACTGAACCCGGCGCCGGATCGAATCCCGCCGCTATGCGCGCCACCGCAGTGCAGGCGCCAGGCGGCTGGATCGTCAATGCCGAGAAACAGTGGATCGGCCTGGCCGCGTGGGCTGGCGTGATCACCGTGTTCGCCAAGGCCTTCGATGCAAACGGCCATCCGCTCGGCACCATTGCTTTGATGGTGCCGGAAGACACGCCAGGCCTGTCGCAGGGTCCGGAAGCGCTCACCATGGGCATGCGCGGCATGATCCAGAATACCGTGCTCCTGGCTGACGCATTCCTGCCGGACGCGGCAGTCCTGCGCACGCCGGGCGAAGGCATGGACGTGGCGCGCGACGCGATGCTGTTCTCGCGCCTTGGCATTGGCGCCATGTGTATCGGCGGCATGAAACGCTGTGCGCAACTGATGGCGCGTTATGCCGAGCGGCGCGACGTGGCCACCGGCCGGCTGCTCGACCACCCGGTCACGCTAGCCCGGCTGCAAGACCTGGGCGCGGCGATTTTTGCCACCGAGGCGCTGGTGCACGCCATTGCCGGCCGCATCGACGCCGGCGCCCAGGTTGCCATCGAAGCGTACCTGGCCTGTAAAACCAGCAGCACCGAATTGTTCGGCCAGGCGGCCGACACGCTGGTGCAGCTGATGGGCGGGCGCGGCTACATCGAGACCAATGCGGCGCCGCAGATCCTGCGCGACGCGCGCGTGCTGCGCATTCTCGAAGGCCCCACCGAAACCTTGTACAGCCACCTCGGCGCCACGCTGGCGCATGCCGGTGGCGGCGACCTCGGCTTTATCGGCGACACGCTGCACCGTCCCGCCCTGGCCGCGCAACTTGAAGCGACCGTGCTGGACATCAAAACCGCCGCCAGCGCCACCGGCAGCGCGCAGCTGTTTGCTTCGCCGGCCGCCTTGCACCAGTGGCTCGATTACCGGCTCGGCGAATTGGCCGCCGCCGCATTCCTGCTTGGTGCGGCCGAGCACCGCGCACCGGGACAGCCTCAGGCCGCGCACGCGGTCGCCTGGGCGCGCCGGCGCTTCGAGGCACTGGGGCAGGCCATCCTGCAGGAGCTGGCGTACCACACATCCTATGCCGCCAGCGACACGCTGCTGCACATGGTGCGGCATTACCGCCAGGATATCGGCGACATCGACCAGGCCACGCCGGGCGAGAGCGAGCAGATCGATGCGATCCTGCGCAGCGCGCCAATCGCAGCGGCGGCCGTATCGGCCCCCATGGCGCCACCGGCTGCACCAGTGGCGCCAGTGAAGGCACAGGGAGAAGTCGTGCGGGAGGCGGTCACAACGGCGCCCACGCCGCTCGAGTCCATCGTCCATGAAGCCGTCACGGCGTGGCTGCGCAGTGAAAAGCGGCGTGCGCAGGTCGACATCGATGCCGACACCCCGTTCACGTCGATCGGCATGGATTCGCTCGCGACCGTGTCGATTGCGGTCGACATCGAAAACCGTACCGGCATCGTGATCGTGCCGGAGCTGCTGTACGACTACCAAACCGTGCGTTCGCTGGCCGGCTACCTCGAACAGCGCATGACTGAAACCACGGCGTGAGCAATCTGAACGCTACAGGCAGCGGGGACTTCCTGCGCCCCATGCACGCCATGCGCGCAGCCCGCCACCTCGGCCTGCTGGCATCGATCACGGCCGCCAGCGTGCCGCTGCTGATGCTGCTGTATCACTGGCTGGGGTGCGATGCGGCCGCCATTGCGGTCCTGTGTGCCGGCGCCGTGATGGCCGGCACACCGCTGCTGCTGCGTGCCGGCTGGCGCCTGGAGCACGCCGCCAACCTGTTTCTGGCAGCGTTGTTCGGGCTGAAAATCTGGCTGGCGGTCCACCTGGGCGGGCTGGGCGCCGCCACCACCGCCTGGTTCGTGCTGTGCCCGTTGGTAGCAGCCCTACTTAGCGGCACGCGCGCCGCGATCGTCTGGAGCGCGCTGGTGTTCAAGGCCTACGTGGTGCTGTTCCTGTGGGACCGTTTCGTCAGCCGGTTCGTCACCGATCCGGTGCTTGACCCGCAAGTTCTGGCGTTCGCTGCCCAGCTTGGCCTGCTGGCGCTGGTCACCATCATTGCCTTGTGCTTCGCAAGCAATACAAGCCAACATCCAACCCAGGGTCAGGTCTGACATTCGGACACGGCCTCAGCTATTCATGGCATTCGACCGCAACGAAAAATGACGTTGACATGTGGTGCACTGTTGAGCTTGTGTCTGAAAGTCAGACCTGACCCCAGTTCTGTTGAGCTTGTGTCTGAAAGTCAGACCTGACCCCAGTTCTCCAATTCGCCAACTCATACCGTCATGCGTCGGTGACCGGCGCGAAGTCGGCCGGCCGCGTGGCCAGCCGGGCTTCAAACGCCTGCATCAGCACGCCATCATCCAGGATGGCCGCGTACGCGTCGGCCAGCGTCTCTTCCAGGCTGTCCGCATCGAGCCCCTGAGCCAGCGCGGCCTGCCCCGCACCAATCACGCCAGCCGCGTTCGCGAACCCGAAATAACGATAGCCGGCACGCGCGGCATCGAGCTCGCCGGCAGTCAGGCATTGGAGCGCGTACAGCACGCCGCCGTTCATTGCCAGGCCGTGAAACGTCAGCACCGCCATCAATGCCGTATCACCGGCGCCGGGCGCGGCCGGGCCATTGCCGCAGGCGCGGTTCCAGATTGTTTCGGATGATGCGGACATGGCGGTGTGATCCATCAGGTCCGGTTGCGGATCGGATTGCGGATGATACCCACCCCGGTGATCTCGGTTTCCATGATGTCGCCATCCTTGAGGAATTCCTGCGGCTTGCGCGCGAAGCCGACGCCCGACGGCGTGCCGGTGGCGATGATGTCGCCTGGTTCGAGCGTCATGCCGCGCGACAGCTCGGCGATGATGCGCGGAATTTTGAAGTACATCTGCTTGTAGCTGGCGTTCTGTTTTTCATTGCCGTTGACGCGGCAAATGACGCGCACATCGTCCAGCTGCACACCGGCCGCGGTGACGATCCACGGACCCATCGGACCGTGTCCATCCAGGCTCTTGCCTTTGAACCATTGGCCGCCGTGGCGCTTTTGCTGGATGTCGCGCTCAGTCGTGTCGTTGTACGCCGAATAGCCGAACACATAATCCATCGCGTTCTCTTCCGGAATGTCGCGGCCGCGCTGGCCAATAATGACCGCCAGTTCCGCTTCCCAGTCGGTCTGCGACGAGTTGCTGGTGTTTTGCGGGATCGGATCGAACGGGCCGTTCATCGTGTGCGTAGCCTTGGTGAAGAACACCGGGTGGTCCGGCAGCTTTTCGACCACGGTATCGACCCGCGCCTTCTTGCCTTCCTCGAAGTGGTCGAGGTAATTCCAGCCGACGCAGTAGATATTGCGGTCCGGGCGCGGAATCGGCGACATGAAACGCGCTTGCGCGATTGGCAGCAGTCCACGTTTTTCAGCAGCCGCACGCTCGACGATGGCGTGCAGCTGCATCATGCCGGCGTTACCGCTCTTGATGATGTCGAGCATCTGATCCGGGCCCAGCGGCAGCTTGACCTTCTGGCGCGCAGCTTCCGCTTTTACATCGACCATCATGCCGTTGTCGAGCACGACAACCAGGCTGGGGGTGCCGGACGCGCCGAGCGCACAGGTCGCGAGGCGCATGCCAATCTTGGCGGCCAGTGGCGGCACCGACTTGATGTCGCCAGCGTTGACTGGCGCACTTTCCTGGGCAGCGACGCCGCGGCCGGCTGCGGCGAGCAAGCCGCCCAGCAAGGTGGAAGTGCCTGCCTTGAGCAGGTGACGGCGATTGGTGGTCATGCGATTTCCTTATTGGATGAGTGTTTCTAACGTTGCGTCGATGGCGATCTTACCCAGTGCAAGTATAGCAGTGGCCACCCCGGCTTAAGTTTCTGCCTTGTAACAAACGCGCAAATAACCGGCACCGCATTTGGTTTGCAATGACGCTATCAACTAATAACTTATATATAAACATAGAAACGCAAATTTCTCTTTTAGAATATTATGGGCATACAGAACGATATGTCATGCACTCCGGTTATTCATGCAATTCGCTTGTCGGGAAATATTACAAGGCAAAATCTATTTATTCTTGTTTTGAAGAAAATACTGAATAATCAGTCACTTGGCATTCCCTTATTAATGGGCACGGCCTTTGCTTTAATTTGATCTTCCAGTAAGGGGAATCGACATGCGATTTAATTACACTTCACCCATGCTGGTCGCCATGGTATTTTGTGTGTGTGCCCCAGCAATGGCGGGCGCTGGTGCTGGACGTTACCGGGATCCAGAGCGTTGACAGGCGTGGCAGCAGCGACAACGCCGTGCTGTACCTGGATGCAGGCGCCAATTCCACCATTACCACGTTTGGGTACGATGTCGACATTACCGCGTTCGGGATCAGCTGGCTGTCTGAAATCGCCATGGTATTTACCAACTCGGCGGGATTCGGGGTGATTTTTACGCCGGCGCCCGGCCTGGTGAACCGGCATCCCGGTACCGGACATTATGCGGGGTTTGTCGACCTCGACGATATAAACGGGCGCTTTGACGTGGGCGGTGACGGCATCCTGCGGGTTGAATTTTATGAGCATTTGAACGACGTCACAGGGTCGGACGGCCAATGGAATAGCGGCACGGTCACGTTCGGCATCCAGGAAGCTGGGGACGCGCCCGTACCGGAACCGTCGACCGCGCTGCTGGCGGGCGCCGGACTGGCGCTGCTGGGCTGATTAGGCAAGCGACGGGAACGCAAGCTGTCGAAGAAAATTACAGAACAGATTTAAGATGTTTTTGCAACAATTATTTGTTCAACGTATTCAAGGACTTACACGCCTCGGCATATCCGGCATGGATATTGCTTACTAATAATATCAATTTGATATTCATCTCGCCGGAGGTTTCATGTCTTCACCATTCTTGCCCAAGCTGATTGCCAGCTTGTCGATTTTTGCCTGTACCTCGGCCTTCGCGGTCGTCACGCCAGTGCCGCTACAGGATGTCGACAGCGTTGGCGTATTTGGGGATCCCGGCAATACGGTGGTGACGCGCCCCTTTGCCGCCAATGCCCTTGTGACCAGTATTTCATTCGACGTCGACCTGACCGCATATGCCGGTAGCACACTGGACGATATCAGCGTGGCGATCAGCAATACCAACCTGGACGGGGTCATTTTCAGCCCGGCGGCAGGCAATGTCGATTCCAGCAATGGCCACTTCCAAGGTCTGATCGACCTGACGCTGATTGATGGGGTGTTCAATGTAGGTGCCGATGGCCTGCTGCGCTTTGAATTTTTCGAGAACATCGACAATGTCGCTGGCGCCGACGGCCGCTGGGATAGCGGCAGCTTTTCTATCGTGTATTCCCTGCCGGATGTTCCTGGTGTTCCCGCCGGCGTCCCGGAGCCTGCCACCGGCGCCCTGATGGCCGCAGGCCTCGGCATCATGGCCTATGCCGGCCGCCGCCGCAATGCGAGCCGCGCCAACCGCGCCGCACCAACGCTGCACTAAGCAGCCACCGCTGCCGCTTCACATCTTGTGCAGGGCCTTGTCGACGCTGTTGGCCAGGTCCGACAATTCAAACGGTTTGCGCAGCACGAAGTTGTCGCCGATGACCTTGTCCACCGCTTCCATATCGGCATACCCGGTCGAGATGATCATCGGCAAGCCCGGGTAATCGATGCTGGCGCGCCGCACCAGTTCGGCGCCGGTCATGCCAGGCATCAGGTAGTCGGTAATCATCAGGTGCGGCCGTTCGCGCTGCAGTTCGCGCAGGCCCGCTTCGCCGTCCCCCGCGGGCGTCACATGGTAGCCCAGCGCTTCGAGCGATTCCACCATCGACTGGCGCACCAGGTTGTCGTCTTCCACCACCAGGATGCGCGCGCCGGCCTGCGCCAGCCGCGGGCCGCTGCGCTGTTCCACTTCGTGCGGTCGCGCGGGAGCCTCCGCCACGCGCAGCCAGATTTCCACCGTGGTGCCCGCGCCCGGGGTACTGGCCACCCGCGCGGTGCCGCCCGATTGCTGCGCCATGCCGTAGACCTGCGACAAGCCAAGACCCGTGCCCTTGCCCACCCCCTTGGTGGTGAAAAACGGTTCGAATACCTTGGTCATGATGTCGGCGCTCATGCCTTCGCCGCTGTCGGTGACGGCAATGCGCACATATTCCCCGGCTTTCAGTTCCGCCGGCGTGGCTTGGGCGGCGATGCGCGCGGCGTGCACGGTCAGTTCGCCCCCGCCGGGCATCGCGTCGCGCGCGTTGATGGCCAGGTTGATCAGCGCCATTTCCATCTGGTTGGTATCGGCCATCACATATTGCGCACCGTCGTCGACCTCGATGGCAAACCGCACGCCCGAACCCAGCGACGTGGCCAGCAGTTCGCGTACGCCGGCCAGCATGGTTTGCACGGCAGTCGGCTTCAGGTCGAGGCGCTGGTTGCGCGAAAACGCCAGCAGCTGGCTGGTCAGTTTGGCGCCTTGCTGGCACGCCTTGCGCGCCACTTCGGCGCGGCGGCGCGTGGTGTCGTCCTTCGACATCAGGAGGATCAGGTCCATGCTGCCCTGCACCACATTGAGCAGGTTGTTGAAATCGTGCGCGATGCCGCCGGTCAGCTGGCCCACCGCTTCCATCTTCTGGAACTGCATCAGCGCCTGCTGGACGCGCTCGCGCTCGAACGCCTCGGTCATGAGGCGGTCGTTGGCCAGCGCCAGCGCGCGCGTGCGCTCGTCGATGCGCGACTCGAGCGTTTCGTTCAGGCGCACCAGGTCGGCCTTGCTGCGCTGCAGGCTCTCGGCCGTGCGCGACAGGTCGGTCAGCACTTCGCGCGCCGCGTACTGGCGGCGGCGCCCGCGCAGCGCCGCCAGCGTGGCGCTGTGCAGCGTTTCGGTGTTCAGTGGGCGCTCGAGCATGATGACATTGCCGAGTCGCGCCAGCAGCAGGTTCGATTCCTGGCGCGCCTTGAGGTTTTCCGACGCCACCAGCACCACGAACGGGAAGTCGGACCACGCTTCCTGCGCGTCGAGCGTCCCTACCAGGCGCGCCAGCTCAACGCTGCGCAGCGCCTCCTCGGCCAGCACGGCGGCGCCGGCGCCGGCCTCCATCGCATCGATCATGTCGGACAGGCTGGCCACGCCTTCGCATGCAACGCCCTGCGCGCCCAGCACGCGCAGGATCACATCCTGGTCGCGCCCGAACGGCGCCAGCACCAGGACGCGTTCTTCGCGGGGGGCGTTCACGTCAGACGATGGCATCGGGAGCATTGGCACTTTCACCTCCATCACGCAGCATCGGCGTATTGCCGCGGTAGGTCGGCAGGCCGGACAGCACGCCTTCGAAGCCTTCCAGTGCGGCGCCCACTTCAATGCCCGCCGCGCTGATGCGCAGTTCGTGGATCGTCAGCGCATGGTCGCTGATGCGGCTCTTGATCGCGGTAATGGCCCGGTGCAGGCGGCCGTTCGATTCGAAAAACCTTAGCAGCAACGTGGCGTCGCTCAGGTAACTCAGGTCGACATCGGCGCGAATCTCGCCAATCAAACCGTGCTGGCCGAGAATGAGCATGGTGGTCACGCCCTGCCCGTTCAGGTAGGTCAGCAGTTCATGCATCTGCAGCGTCAGGTACTGCTCGCCGGGCATGGCCTGCAGATAGGCGTTCAGGCTGTCGATGACGATGAAGCGCGCCCCCATTTCCTCGACGTCGCCGCGCAGCATGTGGGCAAATTCGCCCGGCGCCAGTTCAGCCGGATCGACATGCATGGTTTTCAACTGGCCGCTGCTGACGTACCCCCGCAGGTCCATGCCCAGCGCCGAGGTGCGCGCGTAAAACGTGCCGAGGCCTTCATCGAACAGGTACAGCGACGCCTGGTCGCCGCGCTCCAGGGCCGCCAGCAGGCACCGGGCCGCCAGTGTGGTCTTGCCGATGCCGGACGGTCCCACCACCAGCGTATTGGTGCCTGCGGCGAGGCCGCCGCCCATCATCATGTCGACGCCCGGCATGCCGGTCGACTGGATCACCGGCGTGAAGCGCGAACCGTGGTCCGACGCCACCAGGCGGGGAAACATGACGATGCCGCCCGTGTCGAGGATGTAATCGTGAAAGCCGCCGCGAAATTTGATGCCGCGCATTTTGATGATCGACACGCGGCGCCGTTCCTTGCCAAACTCCTGGGGCAGCTGCTCGAGCCGGATCACGCCGTGGGCAATGCTGTGCAGCTGCTGGTCGGACGTCGCCGCCGAGCGGTCGTCGAGCAGCAGCACGGTGCACGCGCGCGTCGAAAAAAACTGCTTCAGCGCGAGGATCTGACGCCGGTAGCGCAGCGGATTTTGCGCCAGCAGGCGCAGCTCGGACAGGCTGTCGAAGACAACGCGCGCGGGTTTCAGTTCGTCCACCCGCGCCATCACATTGCGTGCCGTTTCACCCAGCTCCACTTCCGACGAATGGAAGATCGACTGCTGCGAGTTCGCGTCGAGTTCCGTGTCGCTGGCCAGTTCGACAATCGAAAACGCATCGGTCGACCAGCCGTGGCTGGCCGCCACCGCTTCCAGCTCGTCCCTGGTCTCCGACAGGGTGATATACAACCCCCGCTCGCCCAGGACCACACCTTCGAGCAGGTACTGCAAGCCAACCGTGGTCTTGCCGGTGCCAGGCGTGCCTTCGACCAGGTAGACGCGCTGCGGCGTCAGGCCGCCACCGAGGATATTGTCGAGGCCGGGAATGCCGGTCGACATACGGGAATTGGCAGAGGGCGCGGCAGGATGGGACAGGGTCTGGGTCATAAACTAGCGGCTGGTCAATAAGGCGAGCCGCGCAATTCCCGACCCGACTTTATATTACAGAAAGTCAATACTCGACGGCGCACGCCAGCGCCATGCCGCACGGTCCATTGCAGGCGAGTCAATGCAGGGCCGGTCCCTTGTACACCATCAGCAATCCTTTCGGTCCGACCGCCCAGCCGCTGGTGGGAGACGCAAAGCCGACCGTATTCATCGGCGTGGCGCCCAGTTCGTGCCAGCTCAATCCAGCGTCCAGTGAATAGCCGCTGCCGGCCAGTCCCGCGGCCACGAACGTGCGTGGCGCGCCCGGCACCGTGGCCACGACCGACATGAAACCGGCTGGCAGGATAGGCGCGGCTTGCCAGCTTGCGCCACCGTCGACGCTGCGCCCCCCGTTCTGCGCCGCCAGCTTCGGCACGCGATAATCGCCGCCCGCCACCATCCCGGTGCGCCCGTCCAGGAACGCTACTGAAAAGGCGCCGCGGCTGGGGACGCCGGCAGGAATCGGCAGCACTGCCGCCTGCCAGCTGATGCCGCCATCGGCTGAATGGAACGCCCGCGCCTCGGCAGCGCTACCGGTCACGATCCAGGCGTCGTTCTTCCCAGCGACCGACAAGCACGTCCCGCTGGCGGCAAACGCGCCTTCGCCGGCCAATGCCGCCAGGCCGCGCGCCTGGCTGGGCTGC
>Ga0265780_10008224_pt1 | contig 12689 bp, 24 predicted proteins | sample P1T30metagenome_FD_192432 | JGI IMG/M metagenome (GOLD analysis project Ga0265780, IMG submission 192432) | Plant litter microbial communities from East Loma Ridge, Irvine, California - P1 T30 | ecosystem: Environmental > Terrestrial > Plant litter > Unclassified | place: USA: California...
ATTGGTGAGCTGTAGCGCTTGCGGCATCACTCACGTTTGCAACAGAAGCAATGGGCGTGCCAGATTGTATCCCCTCGCCCTTTGACGTGAGCCCCCTTGTGCGGTCCCTTTTCGTCCCCAACAACAGCTAGCCGACAAAATTCACATGTGCCTTTAGAATGGCGTATGCGGAAGCACGAGCGACACAAGGCGTCGGCGCTTGATGAGTCGCCGGCAGGACTGTCTAATCAGTAGAGTAGACACAGGTGTATATATGAGATACTGCGTACCTCGGAAGGTAAATAGACGAGTCAGACGACAACACTTTCGCACAGCCGGCGCAGCGAGGATGTCCGACCGCTTTATCGAGAAGGGTACCATACACTGTGACTCAGTCGAGTTTGACGGCTGTCTCACCTCTCGCTAAATCAGCGCCCGGCGTAGCTTGTACGTCTAGAAAGGCCCCATGCCGAGGTGTTGAAGGTAGCGGCGTGTTGGGCGTGATGTGCTCTTTGGCCAGAGGAGAGCCGGGCGAGCGGCTCGGTGGGGTCGTATAACTATGAGGTAAGCTCAAGAAACTAGATGGAGCAGACACGTCTACTTTTTGGCCCATCTGTCGGGACTACCCCGACGCTGCGTCGGTGTCAACAAGTTTCGCACTGGACTCGGCTTCTCTGGAGATTAGTTCAGTGTCTTGCTTGACGCACCAATTCCTTTGCCACTGCACGCCCCACAACGAGTCTGAAGACGTGGCAGTGCTGTGCCGCAAATGTTACAGACTATCATGGCGGGAAGTGTAGATGTATATGCATACGAGCTTCATGATTCGATGCACTATTGAGCAAGGGATGACGGATGATGTGTGTGTCGTTGAACCAACTTCCAGTCGTTTCAGCTTACACGTGGGAAACGCAGTGACGTCAATCAGACACCTTTTTCTCTTGTACGTACAACACCATTACTTGACCACTATATCTCGACATCATGCCTTGGCAAAAACGATTCACGTTACCCCCTCATACCAAGGGAATGCATCTCGTCACTGATGCCGTTCTTCGAGAATGCCAGGAAGGTCTTAAAGGAGTGGATATCGGTATCTTCACTCTCAACTGCCTGCACACATCTGCAGGTCTGACTGTATGTCGACACCCGGGATCGCATTTGAACGCTGCTAACTCTGTCAGGTAAACGAGAATTGTGATTCGTGAGTTCCATCGACTGGGGTCATGACTACGACTAATACTCGCCGGCAGAACAGTCCGAAGTGGTAGGTCATTTACGCAGTTTCAGTGCTGATCTATCAGATATGGATATGGCGTGAGTCATCCTCAGACTTTGGCCATTCAGTCACATCGTCTGACTATATAGCCTCGACACTATCGTTCCCGAGTCTCTACCTTGGCAGCATACTGATGAAGGACCAGAGTAGGTTTAATAAGTTACGAGCCAAGCTAAAGAATAGCGACTCTGTTTCGCATCTCAAGACTTCTTTGGTCGGCAGCTCGATCACGATACCCATATCAAAAGGAAAGTTGGTCTTTGGAACATGGCAAGGTATCTATCTGGCAGAGTTCAGGCACAGCGGAGCAGGTTGGGGTGGTAGAGGCGAGGGTAGAAAGGTAATTGCGACCATCTTATGAGGTACGCTATTTTAGGTCGTTATATATGCATCGGCGTTACTCGTTCAGCGTCGTTCAACGCTTTCTTTTTTCTGCTTTGAGCTTGTCGCTACTCGGCACTTGCGCCTCCCATTCTCCCCTTCCACTCCCCTCCCATTGCTCCTTCAGCCACTCTTCAGCGTCCGCCTTTGTAGCTTCCGGATGATCCAGCTGCCATTCATTGACCGCCCGACGAATCACGTTGAATAAAGGCGATGGCCGAAGATCCAGCAATGACTGTATTTCGTGGCCCTACCATTCAGCTCGACCAAACTTGGACTTACGTTGATCAGAGGTGCCTTGTCGATGTCGACATCAAGACCCGACTCTTTGATGTGTCGCTGAAGTGCCAGGTAGCGGCCAGAGATCGCTTCACATTCAGTGTTCCAGTCGGACCAAATAGGCAGTATCTCCATTGCCGCTGCCCAGACTATTGATCGAGACCAAGGACGAACCGCGGGGTTTTGCAGGATAATACCCAGCGCCGATCGAGAGTCCTGAGTCGGACGAAGCAGCTCGGCGGCTGTGAATAGATTGGTGACTGACGTTTTTATATCGGTGGACAGCTGGTAGGTCAACGACATCCACTATTCAAGAGCTTACTTTGAGACTATCAGACAACACAACCGAGATGGTAGGCACCTCCTTTTTCTTTTGCTTGCTCACGAGCCCACGAAAAGGCGATAGAGCCGCTCCCATCCATAAAATCTCGTCTTGTGTCTGAAACGAGTTTGACAAATGACTCAAGATCTCCGCACATCGCAGGGCGTCTTGGCGCAAGGGATCAAATTCGCTGGTGAAAATGGAGTCGTGTAGTCCCAAGGAGTCGATCAACGAGATTGCTCGGAGTGGGCGATGCTTCATCATCTTGTACACCTCGATCCCGACACGCTCCTTGGAGACTTTGGTACGGAGTGACGACTATGAGTTAGGCCTATCCCGATCAATTGCTCACCTGTATTTCGGGCTGCTTGATTGCCTCGATAACCTCCTCCGCGACGGACAGATCAAAGCGACTGGCAAACCGGATACATCTCAATATCCTGAGTGGGTCGTCCTCGAAAGTCTGCTTAGGAGGCAAAGGCGTTCTTGCAACCTTGTTCGCCAGATCCGTCAGGCCGCTACCGGTGTAATCCTCGACTTCGCGAGTATGGACATTGTAGAATAACGAGTTGATGGTCAAGTCACGGCGCAGAGCGTCCTCTTCTGGTGTACCCAGCTGTACTTGATCGGGAATCCGGCTGTCGGTATATGTCTCGCTGCGGAGGCCAACAAAGTCGCATTCGAGTCCCATGATGCGGGTCGTCCCTGTCTCGAGGTGTTTACTCTGTTCCGGATTTGCTGCGACCTTGCCCACTGATCCAGTTGCAATGTTTCGCTGATGAAGAAAGTCTACAAAGCCGACTGCAAACGAATGGCCAGATGGGATGGTCAAAGCGATGTCGAGGTCGACAGAAGGAAGATCTAGCAGCTATGGGATTAGCTTGGTACACGCCAGCGCCGTACCTTATCTCTGACCCATCCACCAGCTATACGACATGTTACAGGAGGTTGTTGAGTCGCGGCGAATGCATCGAGATGAGAGATAAATTCGGCTTCTGCCGAGTCGAGCTTGACAGACATTGTTGCGTTGTAGAAACGCTTCAAGGCGGAGTGAGGGATAGTCTGTCTGAAGCGAGAGCGTATTATACTATGGATCATACAGCATGTACCGGAAGGTCCAACGACGAGACCAAGGAAGTGAGGTATGAGAGAGTGAAGAGGGGTAGCAGCGTGAAATGAGAACATTTAGAGACAGTAGAATGATCTGCGTGATAATAGTTTAACCGGATTTAACAGCATGTCTTGGCTGATAGGCTCATACTCTAGTACCTCCGCCCACCGACCCACTACACACATGACAATACTATGGACAGTCAGGCTTTAGCTATTGCACTCGACCGGCTCAAGTTCTACGCAAAAGACGCGGCCTATACTTTGTCTCAAGTGAGTCGCGAAAGCATTCTGCGCGGCCTGTTTCCGCACTGACTTCGCAGTGCGTTTGCAAACCGTGAGTATTACGGATTGGCAATACAACGGCCTGGAGCTGACGAGAGTGACGCGACGCTCAAAATCAATGGTCGCTCTTATCGAATCGAAAAGCTGCTAGGTGAAGGAGGATTCTCTTTCGTTTACCTGGTCTCGGATGTCTCCTCCGGCCGACGTTATGCGTTGAAGAAGATATTGGTGACCTCGGGGCAAGAAGGGGTCAAAGCAGCTATGCGTGAAGTCGAGGCCTATCGCCGTTTCAAGCACAGGAACATCATCCATATCCTTGACTCAGCGGTTGTGCAAGATGAGGGAGGCGAAGGCAAGATCATCTACCTGTGAGTGATGAGTTGCGAATACCGCTGATACCAGATTCCTTCCACTCTACGCAAAAGGAAATCTACAAGACGCCATAACATCGGCTTCCGTGACGGGGAACAAAATCCCCGAACGACGTCTTCTCGAGCTGTTTCACGGTACATGCCTAGCGTGAGTCTGGCAGGTACGCTGGTCGGCGAATCGATGCTTACCAAAGTGTGCGAGCCATGCACCGATATCGACTACCCGCAGTCTCGGCTAGCTACCCTCCAGCACAAGAGGCTGACGACGACCCATTGATGACGGAACCTGTGTTTGACGGGGATGAAGAGCTTGGAACTGAGGAAGAAGGGCAGATGGTAGCATATGCGCATCGCGATATCAAGCCAGGGTGAGTCGACCCGGTCAGACAATCTCTGATGCCTAGAAATATCATGATAGCAGATGATGATTCTCCTATCCTCATGGACTTTGGCTCAACAATCAAGTGAGTTTAGGAGTGACGACTTCGACTTACGCTAGAGCCCGTATAGAAGTCCAAACAAGGCAACAGGCTCTTCTCGAGCAGGATATCGCGAGCGAGCACTCGACCATGCCGTACAGAGCCCCAGAACTCTTTGATGTCAAGACGGGAAAGACTCTGGATGAGAAGGTTGACATCTGGGTGAGCAGGAGTGACATGACCAGGGCTGATGGATAGTCGCTCGGCTGCACATTGTTTGCATGCGCATATGGGCAATCCCCGTTCGAGGCGGATGGTCAGTCGGTACCTATGGCTGTGGCCAGTGGCAGGTATCGACATCCTGGAGGATACTCGGACAAGCTCGTCAAGCTCATCGATGCGATGTTGGTCGTAGAGCCCGCCAATCGCCCCGACATTGAAACCGTCATCGACTTGACAGAGAAGGCGATGCGCTAGTCAGCTTCGCCTCATGACCCAAAGTTCTCTTGGAAGATCGCGAATTGTCTATGCGCGAGACCCCAAGCCCGTACCAATTGTATGCATGAATTTTGCCCTGCGCATAACGAGCAAGCTCGTTTCCAAACAGCCCAAATCACTACCTTAATACATGTGGACAGGTGGAATCAGTCCTCCATATCTTGGCGGTCCAGGCCTGGGGGTCGACAAGAGCCGAGGGGGAAGTGGAAAGACTGGACGAAAAAGAGGAAGTACACGAGGGGGCGGCATTGACTGAGATCAGCAACACCTCGAAACCAGACTCACAATGGGCCGTATTGGGATATGAACTCTGACGGCAGGCGTGAACGCTGCAGCCGGAGGAGGTGGGAAGTGATAGTATGTTTGATGTCGAAGCAGTACGGGCGGACTTGGCCTTCGGACTTCGTGGACCTGCTTCGTTGGTGCATTTCGTAATTGATATAGCTTGCGATCATAATCCCCGCGGCGATCTGGGTCCGACAAGACGTCATAAGCATCTGCGCTTCAGCGTCCTGTAGTGATTTGTCCTACCTTTGATCGTCCGGAAAGTAAGAGGTTCAGAGTCGCCGGTACGATCAGGATGAGATAGTAGAGCTAAACGCAAATATGCCTTGCGAACTGAATGAGTCAAATCAAGTCGTATTGAATCACCCACCTTCGTTAGCCCGGGCTGATTCGTTGACTTGTAGCACCGTGTAGTATGTCACGAGCCGATCTCGTTCCTCCTCTTGTTCATCTTTGTCCGCTGAGTCGCCGTCATCAGAAGCCCTGGCGCTAGTTGGTCCCATGTTCGGATTGTCGCTACTTGACGCTGTACAGTACATAGAAGAGCGAGCTGGTCAAGTCGCTTCATGCAGCATCTAAGATACACGTTTTACAAGATTCCCCGAATCGACCCGACAGATACACACACACATGCACTACTCGCCCCAAATCGCAACCCGGTCCCCTCCGCTCGGAGCCTGTTCCCGCTTGAGTCGGTCAAGCTCAACACGGAGCTAGTATTAGCTCATGTCGGGATCGGACACTAAGAAAGCAACTCACTTCCAGGGCCTCTCGTTCGAGCTGCTCGGCTCGTTTCTGCGCATGCTCTGCTATCGCAATGTAGTGATCAAGATCCGGTTGTTGGGTCTGTGGCGCTTTCACCGGAGTTGTTTGGGCAGGCGCGGGCGCGGACTGTGTGTTTGGGGGATTTGCAGAACGTAAGAGAGATTGGGAACTGCGGAGTAGCTGTTCAAGCTGATAGACTCGCCCCTTCCATGTCTCGGCCTCGGCCATCTCTTGTTTATGTTGGGCGACATCCTGATCCCTGCACGTCAGTCGGACTCGGCAGAAGCTGATGAAGCACACGAACCATAACTTCTGGGCATCTACCAGCTGCTTCATACGGATCTCGTAATCCTCAATGTGTCTCACTTTTGGTAAAACTTCGGTCAATTGATTCTGCAGCTTGAAACGCCTGGAGGTCAGCATGGTCTTGGGCGAGGAGCTCACTCATTCTTGACCTGTGCGAGCTCGGCCTTTTGGCGAAGAACCGTAGTCTCCAGGTTGCTGCGGTCGGTACGGATGGAGGCCGCCTCATTCTGCCAGTTCAACTTTTCCTCTCGGAAAGCAGTCAACTTTTGGTGTAACGACTCTTGCCATTTCGAGTGCTTTTGCTGCGCTTGGGCTGCATCTCGGCGGTGCTGTGCCAGCTCGTTTTGTAGCGCATCCCTTGCTGATCGTTCCTCTTTGATTCGATTTGCCTGGAAGTCAGTGTTACGCACAATTGGCAGACTTACGAAGCTGTGAACTTCGGCTTCGTCGACACTGAATCGCATCGAGTTCTTGTGCAGTCGTCCGAGTTCTATCATAAGCGAGAGTCTAAGCTGACAACTCACGATACAAATATTGTTTACGGAGTCGATCCGCATAACCAGCTTCTAATCGCAACCACAGATTCTCGCGCTGCAGCTGTTGAACGTCATTCGTTGATGGCTCTTGCGGGCCTTCGGTAGGTGTAGCCGCGCCAGAAGGCTGAATAGATGGCGCATCGGGATCCTCGTCGAAGAAGTCCGTCTTGCCCCGAGATAACCTTTCGGAATGGGCAATGATATGAGCTCGAGAGACGTGTTCTGGCGGATCGACCTTGTCCCAACGCTTCATATCTCGCAATTCGCCATCCGAGTTGAAGTACATGATGCTGGGGTGAAGCGAGAATTCCTTCAGAAGCGGTCCTGTTCGTGCTGCCAGTAATCCAGGTCGCCAGACATCCTCCCAGTCGCATTCGTATGGACATTCGACCTGTTTACCCCTGAGGTAAAGAATTGGATCTCGCACGAACGCCAAGAGGTTGGAAGGCCATGCCCCATAGATAGCCACGAGCCATAAACGGACGATGTTGACCGGTAGAAGGCTGACGGGAGGGTCGATGGCCTTTTCGTCAGCCGAGAGAGCAACCGTCCACTCGCGTCGGGGCGGAGGCGTGTACGTTGACGGGGCTTCAGATGATTTGCCGGCGTCTAAAAAGGGTCGGTCCCGCCAGCAAACAGCTCGACCCAGCACCACCATGATGGATGGTACCTTGGTAGTGATGATCTGGGGCGCATAAGGGATGACAGTGAGGATGGTGCGAAGTCCGAGAGGGAAGAGGTGATTGGCGGTATCGAGGATTAAAGAGGTAATGACTGTGTCGATGAATGGATGACAAGCAAGCGTATACATCGCCGTGTCGCCTCGTGGCATCTCTGGTTGATATGGAATTGAGAGCAGAATGTCGAGAACGATAGTCAAGATGGGGATTCGTAGTGCTGGAAGGAAGTGTCGGTCGCAAGCAGACAGGCATGACTACCAGTCAGCTAGGGTTTAACCATGGCTCACCTTGAGATCATCTTCGCCCCACTGAACCAAAATCTCTCTAAGAACAGTATTTCCATCATCCGACAAAGCTTCGAACCATGCCTGCGAGTCGAAGATCCCACTAGACAACGCCCGACTCGCCCAGGTGACCACGCTGGGTTGATCCAGTCCAGTCTGTGTCCATTCTAACGCTTTCGTGCTCCATTCCGACGTCGGCTCGACTTGACTTGCTCCGTAAAGCGACACCGAGATAGGCAAGCTGCTCAAGGCGTCATTGTATGCGGCCCGGTCGTCGATTGTAGGGTTGGGAATGGTTGTTAGATCACCGGGTGGTGAGCGTAGATGCTCGACGACTATATGTTAGCGGGATTCCATTCCAGTGACCCACAGTCCTGCCATGGAATGGCCATGGCCGGGGATCTGACTCGTTACGTGAAGAGTGTGGGTTGGAAGTATGATGAGACCGGGAGAGATTAGAAGAGTAGAGAGAGATACGAGAGTGCATGTCATCATGCCGCCGTGCCTGTCCACATGCAATTCCTCATCATCCTCTGACCTGGACACTTCTTGTTCATATATACATACTCGACATGCCACCCACGACTAGGCATTGGACAAGCGCGCTCCTACAGGTAATGGCTCCCTTCTGCCTATCTGCAAAGTTCCCATGGCAGCTCGCCTTTGTAGTACCGGCGCTATTCATCGTTGACTTGTACCGTCGTTCGCAAAGACCCAGCAGAGAGCCCATCAGGTCAGTTGTTGGACGGGAGAAACGCAAAGTCAGACGACTCAACGGGCGGGATGGTACTGTACTTTTGAGAGAAGAGGTGAGCCACAGTACTGCAACATAGTCACCGGGCTGACGCATAGATCATCGACGAAACAAGATCTAGATGGGGATTCTCGACTCTCATTAACCTAATCCTTACGGCCGCTGTTCTAGACCACGCCCTCACTCACCGCTTTGTGCCTTGTCGGGATGTGTCCTATGCTAGGTGAGTCGGATACTCGTGGAATACGTCTGGTCAATCGCTGATCCAGTTTTTAGGACAAGTTCTCTGACTGAACAATCTGCTCGAATCGCATTACGGCTTCCTGGGTTCGAGAAGTCGGAGATAGAATACAGGCCACTCGTCCCGGGACTTCCATGGCTCTCGTCAGCCCAATTTAGCCTCGAATCTTCTCGAGACTGGACTGCAGAGGTCCCCCTTGAGCACCTGCAATCCGGCGTGCAATATGAATGTGAGCACATACACTTGGACATAGCTGATATGTAGATCGTATAGAGGGTCTTGGTGGATCACACAATTTCACCACGTTCCCAGATAGCAGACTCGAGTCTCCTTTCCGCTTTGTCCACGCTGGGTAAAGTCATCGCCACGGTTTGGACTGACCAGCAGCACACCACACTACCCTCAGCAGCCCTATCGACCTATTGGTCATTACTCCCGTCTAACTACTACCTCGCTGTGGCATCAGATTACCCAAGATCGAATCCGCAGTCCCGCCTGGGAAGGTCTAGGGGAATGGCTACGGGACATGAGCGAACGAACAGCCTGGGCGCCGACTCGCTTTGCACTCGTTGGAGACATGTCCAAAGGCATCAAGACGAGGTGAGAGGGATGTCATGGAGCTTGCTGATCAGTAGACAATTAATGTCGACGTCTCAGGAGGTTTTTGATCGGATCCGTGAGTTACAAACCACAACAGGCTAGATAGAAGCTGATGCCTCAGCTGTTTTACCTTCTACCGTCAGATCGTAAGTACCCTTGATGTCTCAAGAAATGATGCTGACCACAGGTTCAGTAACGCAAAGCCCGAACCAGGAGCATGGACCGTGCCGGAATCCCAGTTCTCGTGAGTTTGTTGCTGATGACATTCCTGACGGCAGGTTCGGAAACAGCCATTTCTTTCGCCTCCAGTATCCACATATCGAGCGACACCAGGATGATCAGGATTGGCGTATAGATGTTGAAGATCTCCAACGTCGACTGTCTACAGTCAACTCGACAGAGTGGAAGGTGAGTCGCCCAAAAGCTACTCAGCTGACTGTAGTTTATCATTTCGCCCATTTCCCTTTCCCCCTTTGACACGGTATCACATCCGATCGCAGAGTGGCGCGAGGCAGTACTCGATTCTTTGGCTCACATCCCGAATGTTGTGGTTGTGGCCGAATCAAAAGGTAATCACGGGATCTAGTCTATCGCTGACGGTTTAGGAGACTTTCGAGCCACGATCTTGCGTCGCGACATAGTCGAAGTCGTGACCCCTAGCCTGGACGGAGGGCGTCACGTAGAGCTTGATATGACACGCGCAAGCGAGGAGCCCGTAGAGTCATTCATGGTGGGCACAGACGGTATTCCAGTCCAGCAGGTCGCCTTCGAAAAAGTAGACCGACTATTACGACAGTTCCCTGCAGGGCGCACCAATTGGTGAGTCTACACGAGACGTTCATCTGCTGATGGATAGGTCGACGATAGAAGTACAGGGCGATCGGGTCTATGTCGTCTTTGTCAAGGACGGCCAACCGATCTGGAGGGTCGAGATTATAGGTGAAGTAGCCAAAGTTGCCACAAAGGCCGTGGGGACGGTGGGACAATCATTGCAGAACGTGAGTACATGAGGCCATGGAGAGAGCTGATCCCAGCTTTTACGTCGGCTTGGCTTAGCTTCAACGCGCTGGTTCTAAAAAGGGGAATGGGAATCATGGTAGCAGTAGAAGAGAACTGGAAAAGTTGGACGAGCGGAAGAGCGGAAGCAAATGCGTTTTACATGTCTAGCCTTTAAAGAGTGGAGATATACACATAGTCTTGCACACGATCTATATATCTAAATCAATCAATCAGTCAGCATGGGGGGCAAAGCACAACTCCTACGTGATATCCGAAAGCGTATCTCAGCCGATCAATTAGAAGTACAGCGTCGCGCCTTTCTCTATGTCGCCCGTAATACTGCATTATCCAATACTGTTCGACACAAGGCGCAACTCGGCTTGAATGCGTTGAATGGTGGTGAAGGTCGTATGCATGCTGTCAAGAACCGTTGTGTTGAGACAGGACGAGGCAGGGGTGAGTGTTACATGCCGAGTGTCGAGACTGCGCTGATGACAGGTATCATGTCAAAGTTTGGTCTATGGAGAGTATGTCTCGATCGAAGCACAGAGCTGACAATAGTATCAATTCCGTCTCAAGGCGCTGGACGGGGAGATTCCAGGAGTCAACAAGGCAAGCTGGTAGGAGAGTGTGTGGGATCAGGAAGCCGAGGAGGCCACGGAGGAGGCTGGAGTCATGCCATGGAGGAGGCTGGATTCTAGAATACGTGTACATGGAAGCTACCAACCGATTGTAACAATACATCTACTTTATCTCTTCCGAACCAGGACCAGGATCGACCTTTAGCTTGGTCGCAACCTCCTCCGCTATCAGGTCCGACTCTGTCCTTTTAATACTCAGCCGAGTAGCACTTCTCGTCCTCTTGAATTCCCTCGTCTCTGCTTTTCGTTTTAATGGACTATCGTCTTCAATGCGTTTGCTTGGTGACTCGTCCCATTCGGGCTTGGCGCTCGACTCGACTTTGATGCTCGTCGAGCTGGTGGGCGTTTTCGGGAGCAAGCCTGATATCGATCCTTTCTTCTTTGGCGTGGTCGGTTTGAGGTCTGCCGCAAACATGACAGCCTGTGCCCAACCTCCCAGCGGTCCCCACTTGTCCTCCAGGAAATCTTGAGTCTCTTCGTAAACCTGCTTTGACATAGGCTTGTTGCGCAGCCGACCGGGGAAAGCTGGGTGTCTAGCTGCTATCGCGGCGACATGAGTGTCGATGGGTATAAGAGATAGCTGCCGTCAGCGACTTTACGATTAGGGGTTACCTACCCGATCCAAACACATGAGCATGACGCAGTCGGCTACCTTCCGACCCACTCCCTTGAGCCCCAGCAGCTTGTCTCTGACTTCTAGCATTTCTCCCGTTCTCCATCTCAGCAGGCCAGCTTCAATATCTCCAGGTCCAGTGCCGAATTCCTGCCGCAGCGTTGCCAACGAGCTCTCTAAGAATGAGGCCCTGTAACCGAAGCCCATCAAGCGGAGCTCGCTCTCAAGTATCGAAGGCAGGGCATGCGGGGGAGGAAAGAGATAGTAGACTCGGTCGTCATATTTGAGCAGAGGGGCCGAGTAATTTTGCGTCAATTTGTGCATTAATGATGTGATACGAGAGATGTGGTTGTTGGTGGAGGTGATGAAGCTGACGTTAGCGTTACATATAGAAGTGTACTCACGCTACGAGACATTCCCATGGATCTTGCCGTAGGAGACGGACCCCTACTGCTTTCCCATCAATGTCGATCTTGCCAAACAGGCTGGGATCCCGAGCGGTCCATTCCTTGTATAGATTGTCTAGATCGTAATCGAGCTGGAAATAGTCGTGTATCCAAGAACGTGTAGCACTGAAAGCTTTGTCCCGCTCTTCACTTTGAGCATCTGGATAGATTGCGGTGTATTGTAGATGCGTAGGGGTTTGGCGTAACCGAACGACTCGAGGAGGATTATCGACAGCTCGAGAGAACTCTTCACTCGCCTCAGAGGGGCCCGCTTCTGCGACCGGGTATCGATGCCATAAGAAAGATTGACCGACAGGTAGAGTATTGGCTAGTGTGAGGTTGGAGAGTGTGATAGGGATACTAGCCCAGCGCGACATCAGTATGGTATCGAGTGAAATTATGGTTTGACGCGCTTGATTTTTGGCAGTCTCGACAGATCATTTCTTCATCCCTCCACACGCTTGCTTGTAGAGTACAGGTCACATCGAATTGCGCCTCAAGATTCGAGGCTTCTGAGTTGATCTTGTAGATTAGCTCGTATACAAGTGCAATTGCAGTTCATGTCCAAAGCAAAGCAATGCCGCCAGCATCATGGGACTCTAGCTTGCAGACCAGA
>Ga0265780_10008225_pt1 | contig 12689 bp, 10 predicted proteins | sample P1T30metagenome_FD_192432 | JGI IMG/M metagenome (GOLD analysis project Ga0265780, IMG submission 192432) | Plant litter microbial communities from East Loma Ridge, Irvine, California - P1 T30 | ecosystem: Environmental > Terrestrial > Plant litter > Unclassified | place: USA: California...
CCCGAGGGCAAGCCCTGTTCCTACCCCGCCGGTAAGCATCCAGAAAAAACTCATCGCTGCTTCATGCCAAACAAAATTTCCTGTAGCAACGGCAATCAGGGCAAAGCGGAAAATAATAAGCGATGATGCATCATTTAAAAGGCTTTCTCCTTCCAGAATAGACGACACCCGCCTGGGCACCTTTACAAATTTCAGTATCGCCCCGGCACTTACAGCATCCGGCGGCGATACAATAGCTCCCAGTAAAAAACCGAGCGGAAGTGAAAAACCGGGAATAAAATAGTTAACCGTCAATGCCACTACCAGCGCTGTGAAAAATACGACCAGGAAGGCGAAGCTGCCTATAATACGGCGCCACCGCCAGAGCTCCTTCCAGGATATCTGCCATGCTGCATCATATAACAGCGGAGGTAAAAAAATAATAAATATGAGTTCAGACTCGATATGCAGCTCCGGTAAACCCGGAATAAGGCTGATAAGCAATCCGGCCAGGACTAATAAAACAGGATAGGCCACTTTGATTTTCGCGCCCAACATGATCAGTAATAATATTATTACTACCAGACTTAAATAAAATGGAAAATTGTTCAGCATAATAAAGCAATAACAAGGTATAAAAATATACGGATTGGCTCCGCTTTATTTACTGATAAATCCGCACACTCCTAGTGTATTACCCTGTGTAATACATCAAATTATTTAACCTTGATTTTCATGAGGCTGTCTGTTAGTCCCTGATGTAAAAACTTAATATCGTTGCCAATAGCTATGAATCTGAAACCTTCGCCGGCATACTGGTTGGCTACATCAATGCTATGGGCAAAGATACCGGGAATCTTATTATGGGTTTTGCAAGCCTCTATTACCTTTGCCCGCGCTTCATCCATCAGCCTGCCGCTCACATTGCCGTTTTGCCCGTATGATGCCGCCAGATCGCCCAGGCCGACAAACAGGATGTCGGCATTTTCAGTTTGTGCAATGCTGTCGATATTGGAAATACTTTCCTTGCTCTCGATCTGAAGGATAGAGAGTATATTATCATTTGCCTTGTCAAAATACTGCTTCGCGTTCAGATAAAAACCCGATGCTCTGATACAGTTAATTCCCCTGTTGCCTTTAGGCGGATAAAAACAGGCATCAGACATTTCTGCCGCCTGCTGTGCCGTATCTATCTTCGGGACCATCACACCTCTTGCGCCAAAATCCAGGCAGGATTCTATCAGGTGTTTGCTTTGTTCAGCGACCCTGATAACAGGAGTTACCTCATAACCATTTATAGCCTGCAGAATATGCAGTACATCTTCTTTCGACGCATGCGAAGCTTCCATGTCGATAAGCATCCAGTCAATAGGATGATTTGCCATAGCCTCAGCTATAAATGAATTCGCGCTAAGCAGAAATACCCCTATCGATACCTCCCCCCTGAGCATTTTTGTTTTTATTCTTTCATTAAAGTCGAAAAGCGTATTCATGGATCTGCTTATTGAGATGTTAAAAGTGCTGCAAAAATTTAATAACGTCGTATGGATCGGCAAATAGTAACAACGAAGCCATCATATAGTAACTGAAAAGGTGCACATTTACCAGGTACTCGATCGCTATATGCAAAGCAAATCCTGTTGCTATCGCATAATAACGAAAGTCAGTTATCCATAAGCCCAGGGGCAGTGCAACTTCAATAACCAGCACAGACCATGTCAGCACATATACATATGGCTTTTGTAATAAAACCCCTGGCAGCTGGAACCTGCTGTAACCAAAATTCCCCATTACATAGTACATTGCAGTACCGTCTCTGTAGGTTGCACCTTTTAGTTTCCAGTAGGCGGTATACAAGTATACGACGGATACCTGTATCTGCATAAGACGCAGCGCCCAGGGAGCCTGCATTATATACTCCTGAGCAGGCAAATGATTGCGGTAGAAAAAATATTCGTCCAGGGAAAGCACATGGCCCGACGACGTGAATATCAACAGGAAACACATTATCCTCGATACATTATCCCCCCCGTTGCATATCGTAGGATTACGGTTTACAATGGAGACCAGGGTAATATACGCTACCACTACAAATACCGGTGTAAATAATCCCGCAATAAGGAAGAGCAGCGCAACAATATGCAAACACATTATCGCGTAGACGGAATTTATGCCCGGTGGCAGATACAGGAAGAGAGATAAGGATTTTCTCCGGGTTCTGTTATAATATCGTTCATAGTTTGTCAGGCCATCAGGCCCGAGGTAATCCTTAACATTCGCTAAAAGCACAAAAGCTTCCACCAGTAATACCAGGCCCAGGCAAATACGTACCAGTGCCACCGTATAAACGGGCACAGGCGCGAAAAAAAAAGAATTCCAGCTATCCGCTATCTGTTGCAGGGTGAACATAAGTTTATATATTATGAGTATAAATAAGCTGCTGGTTAATTGCAGGTGTTTCCTTTGAGCTGCTGCCAATAGGCGGAATAGATACAAACACCCTGTATACCTCCAGTTTCTCGCATTTGTCTTTTAACTGATGCTGCTCAAGCAAGTAATATATAAAGTCAATCTTGATATGAAAGGAAGTCTTAGCCCGGGCCACCTCGTAATAGAATTTATGAAATTTCTTATACCTGATTTTTTCATATGCATTAAGCTCCGAATAACGTGTAGGCTCCCAGATAATGAACTCGCCGTTTTTCAGGTATATTTTTATTTTGGGCCATACATTAACTAAAGGAGGATCAGGTGCGAACATCTTCCAGGTGTGAATCAGGCCGAGCCATAAAAACACGGGCTGCAGTTTGGGCATCCAGTATTTCTTAACCGGGTTTGTCGGCTCGCGGTCCCAGTACAACATAAAAAACAGCATGATCACTATAAAAGCGTTGATAAGAATTCTGAAGACCAATTCCATAATTTGTTCTAATAAGTGTGGTTGTCTGCTTTTTTAAAAATCAAAGCCCCCGTTCTGAGTTCCCTGGAGCGGGCATCTATATTTACCGGCTCATCAATAAACGGTCCTGTAGCCTGTATAAACAGTCCCGGCTCCCGCTGCTCGAGAACAGCTTCCTTTAAGGGTGAGTACGCCAGGATCAGCGAGCCGTTTCGTTCAAAAAGAGCTATTCTGCCCACTGTGTTGTTGGCGTAAACACCTGTAATTATCTCGTATTTATTGGTATGGCCGACACCTGTTTCAGCGCCGGACTTGTTATAATAGTAAGGCCCGATACACAAACCTTTTACCTGCCCTTTTTCCAGGTGCGGTGAAATGATATACCTGCTGTTGGCTCCTTCCAGTTTAAGGAAAGAATTCCGCCCTTTATATACCAGGCGGGATGGTTCCTCCATCCCTGACGACATGTATAACCGAGCCCCTTGCCTGCTGATAACCAGCGGGTCCTGAGAGTGTGCCGTATATTCACCAATCATTCTCAGATAGCCCGGGTAGTTGTAATTCAGGTAATCTGCATTCTGGTGCTGAGTAAAATATTTTGCGATAGTCTGTAAAATAGTCCAGAGCTCCAGACCTCCCGACCCCCTGTTGGTCATGGCAATTAATGCAAACTTACTGCCGGGCATAACGAGCATAGATGCGCTGTGCCCCCAGTGTTCCGCATTCTGAAAATAGGCGATACCTTTAAAAGCATTAATACTCATCAGCCCTACCGTCGAGTTCAGCTGTGCATTGATCGGCCTGCTGTTTTTGAACAATCCCTGAATAGTATCTTCCCTTAATACCCTTGTCCCATTATGTATTCCCTTATTCAGGATACAGGCAAGCAGTTTTGAAAAATCGTCCAGGTGCGAATGCATGTCGAATGAGGCATGAGGAGCGTTTAACAAGGGGATCTTTATAAAATCGTACGGGCTTTTGTTCGATCCGGAAAAATAAGATAAGCTGTGCGGTTCCGTAATACCGGCGCTCATCTCATTTATGCCGAAACCAGACTCTGACATCTGCAGCGGATCGAATATCCTCTGTTGCACAAACGAGCGGTATTCATCCTTCGTTACTGTTTCAATGATAAATCCCAGGATAATATACCCCAGATTTGAATACTTGAATATACCTGTGCTGCGGGCAGGAAACGGCTCCTCACTAAAGTCGGCCGACGCGATAACCTCGGCTTGTGAAGGATTTTTTTTAAACAGGCCGCCCCGCGGTAATCCGCTGGTATGTAACAGCAGGTCCATTATCGTTACTTCGTCGCTTAACACGTTATGAAATTCCCTGTTAAACCAGGGCAGATATTTTGATACGCGATCTTCCAGGTCAAGTAAACCCTCTCCTTTTAGTTCCAGGATAGCTATTCCGGTTATCAGTTTTGTGAGCGACCCGATTTTATATAAAGGCGGTTGCAGACTCTTATCTCCGGATTCAAAAACAAGCAGCTCACAGCCTTCCTTTATTACTCCTAAAGAAAGCGTTGGCAAAGCAAAATAAGAACAGGCCTGATACAGGTAAGCGCTCAGGTCTTCGTTAACTGTAGTTTTGTACAAGTGAGATCGGTTTATAAGTTCCCGGAATTGAGTATTCTCCGGTAAATGTTAAATGCCCCTGATTAATTCAATGTTCCGGATGTATTTGATATCTCTGCCACAGAAACATGGCAGAGATGATCAGGATTAATCGTCTGTTATTTATATAGCATCAGTGTATTCATAGTTTGCTACAGCAATAACCGTATTGGCTGTGGCTATAACAAGTCCGGCTCCGCTGACACCGGGATAGGTATACGTTTCCATATACTTTACAAGAGAAGGGATTCCCCCTGTTGCCGAGATACCAACCAATGCCTGTTTGAGCTGAGCCACGCTTTCACCGTAAGCCTGGCTGTTCTCGAAGTTCACAGCAACATCGGCATCACTGGTATTGGTAGACAATTTCATTGCAAGGCCGGATACCAGTGCAATCTGAGAAGCGCGGACGTTAGCCCCGCAGTTTGTACTGCTTCCTGAATCACATGGATAATTGGCAATCATTGTATTATATAATGCTTCCCAATAAGCCTGGCTGCTGGGAGGCTGGTTGCCGCTGGAGGTAAGGGCATCGGTAATTGACTGTACAATTTCATCCACGACCTTGGTAATAACAGCGGCGCCAAGGAATTTAAACAATTTCATCCATGTGCTGGAAGTTTCAGGCGCCACACCAGCATCGACACCGCCATCAACAGCGGCATCGGCGGCACTGTCTGCGGCGGCATCGGCAGCCGTATCTGCAGCAGCATCGGCGGCGGCATCGGCAGCTGCATCCGCTGCAGCGTCGGCAGCTGCATCTGCGGCGGCGTCTACTGCAACGTCGACACCAACGTCGACGCCAACATCTACCAAAACTTCGGCAATGATGATACAGCCATGCGCCATGTCGATATTAACTCCTGCGTCGAGGTAATCATCCGAGCCGTTCAACGTAAGCGTTTCCCTGGCTTTGACTTCGCCAAAGAACTTATTTCCCTTTTTATTAGAGTTGTCAGTGTACATAATAAATGTGTTTAGCTTAATAATTATACGTATGAAGAAGCCCCTATAGGCTTCTCATTAATAAATCCGGAATAAAGGCCGTGCTCTAAACTAATTCATTGTTAAGAGGATGCTTTATTATCCGGCCTGAAAGTATTCTGATGAACAAGGTACATTCGATAGTTTATATGATTTCATCTCTACCTGCCCCGGGGCGGTGTTAACTCTGCTGCTCAACTGAACTGAAAGCAGGCCGGTAATATAAATTTGCCGGACTGTAACCTTTCAATAGCTTAATCAGCGTCGGGATAAACAAAATTAGCCACCTCCATAAGGGTATTAGCCGCAGCTATTACCAAAGGAGTGCCTGAGGCATTTGGAGTTGTATAAGTTTCCAGGTATTTTACCATTGAAGGAATCCCTCCGGTATTGGATATTGCAGACAATTGCTGTTTTAAGGCATTTTTATCGCCTAAATAGGCAGAACTGGTTTCGTAAGTCTGAGCTCCCTGCTGTGCAGTGGCATTTTTCGCCAGTGTTACTGCAAATGCTGCTACCATAGCTATTTGCTGTTCCCTGATGGTGCCGCCGCAGGAGGTCGTGTTGTTGCTGTCGCAGGGATAATCTTTTACCAGTTCGGTGTAGAAGTTGGTCCAATAGGTCTGACTGACCGGAGTACTGCTGCCGCCGCCGGAATCTTTCGATGCGTTTATAACAGAGACCACTTTCGTAACGATCATATTGAGCACGGACCCGCCCAGTACCAGACCCAGGTTCTTCCAGGTACTGCTTGTCGCTGTAGCCACCCCATCGGCACTGGCATCTGCTGCGGCATCTGTGGCAGCATCCACAGCGGCATCCTCTGCCGCGTCTGCAGCGGCATCTACACCGGCATCGGCAGCAGCGTCTACTGCGGTATCGGCAGCAACATCGGCCGTAACATCCACAGCAACATCGGCTACTACGTCGGCAAGAATTACGCAGCCATGTGCCATATCAAAATTGTTTCCTGATAAGGAGTAGTCGGTTTCTACGTTAAACGTAAGGTTGTCTTTCGGCTTTGCATCTGCAAAGAGGGTTTTGTTTTTCTGAAGATCTGAGATTTTCATGGTTTAGAAGATTTGTTTAATGGTTTTAGATTAAATAGGTCGGATTAGTAATAAGGATAGAATGGTAGTATAATTTCACACTTTCTGGGTCGTAACAAAACATTAATAAGGCTGGTTAACAGGTAGCAATATTTTGTTTTTTCTGGTTTTAAAGGTAAACAAATGTCGAATGTACCTTGTAAATTCCCCATAGGGCAATCACAAAGATCAGGTAGAGCCAATATTTAAAGATGATTCTTTTTGTCGGAAAAACAAAATATAATTTAAATATCCTGAACCGCATAGCTCGCAGGCGCGGCCATGAACGAATTTATTTCCCGAACACTATACCGGCTTTTTTACGTGATCGGCAAGTTTAAATCCCTTATTGGTACTTTTGTCTTTCTTAGATAAAAGGATAATAATCGATATTACGGGGATAAGAAAAGATATCAGGAACCAGAACCAGAACTTCCGGCCCGTACTTCTGGCAATCATGCCTGCGATGATCTGCGGTGCCAGTAACAAACAAATACCAATAATAATAGCTAATAACTCTGCCATCCTTCTTCTCTGTAAAGATAACAAACAATTTATTTCGATAGATGCCTGCGCTGACTGCAGCCCCAAGGTTGTAAATTAACCATTTACGGATAAAATACTATCAGGGATTATACTTTGAAATAGATATTTTTACAGCACCAACCAGTATATACCTGCAGTTTTATGAAAACAACTTCTTACCGGATAAGGCTGTTATTTTTAATACTCTTTATTACTCATTGTTCGTTTGCACAGAATAACGCGGTAAGGGAGCAGATCCTGATTGACAAGGAATGGCATTTTGCATTCGGGCATTTGTATGATACCGAAAAGGATTTCGGTCACGGCACAGCATACTTTTCCTACCTCGCGAAAGCCGGTTACGGCGATGGTCCTGCAGCTGCCTCTTTTGATGACCGCGCCTGGCGATTGCTGGACCTTCCGCATGACTGGGCCGCAGAGCGCCCGTTCCAGGAAAACGGCAGTTTTAGTCATGGCTTTAAAGCCTCGGGTAAAGGCTTTCCTGATTATAGCATAGGCTGGTACCGTAAAACTATATCTATACCCAAAAGCGATCTTGGACGTATCATTTCGATCAGATTCGACGGAGTATTCAGGAACTCCAAAATATGGTTCAACGGCCATTACCTTGGCACAGAAGAAAGCGGCTACCTTGGATTTGAATACGATGTTACTGATTATATAAATTATGGCGGTGAAAATACGATAGCTGTCCGCGTGGATGCTTCCATGGAAGAGGGCTGGTATTATGAAGGCGCCGGGATCTACAGGCATGTTTACCTGAGCAAAAAAGCACCGCTGCATGTAGCCGCCAACGGCACTTATATAAGTTCTGAGATTAAAGACGGCAAAGCGGAAGTCAGGGCACAGGTTACCGTGCTCAATAAGGGGATTTACCAGGGCGAAATTGAAGTGGAACAGACCATTTTTGACCCTTCGGGCAAACAGATTACCTCGTCAACAGAAAAAGGTACGGCGCCGGCTTTCCATAAAACAGCGGTCTTTATTTCAGCCTTCAACGTAGACCGGCCTGCATTATGGCACCCCGACCATCCGTACCTGTATCGTTTAATTACCCGAATTAAACAAAACGGTACAATCTCAGACCTTTATGAGACGACTTTCGGCATCAGAACGATACGCTTTGACGCTGCCGAAGGCTTTTTTATAAACGGAGAACACCTTAAACTAAAGGGAACCAATAACCACCAGGACCATGCCGGCCTGGGTACTGCCCTGCCAGACGGCATGCACTATTTCCGTATAAAGAAACTTAAAGAGATGGGCGCTAATGCTTACCGCTGCTCTCATCATCCGCCTGCGCCCGAACTGCTCGATGCCTGCGACAAACTCGGCATGCTGGTAATTGACGAAACGCGGCTTATGGGTATTAACGACCTGCATCTTAACCAGGTGAGACGCATGATTGAACGCGACCGTAACCATCCCAGCATATTTTGCTGGTCGGCAGGGAATGAAGAATGGGCTATTGAAAGCAATATTACCGGTGAGCGTATTGCCAATACCATGCAGGCTTACATCAGAAGCCTTGATCCCACAAGACCGGTTACCATAGGTATAAGCAGCGGCTTCAAAAGCGGAATATCATCAGTGGCCGAAGTTATGGGCTATAATTACCTTGGCAACGGCGATATCGATGCTCATCGTAATCAGTTTAAGCAGCAGCCCGGCATGGGAACGGAGGAAGGATCTACTTTCGCTACACGCGGTGTATATTTTACGGATGATACGAAACATTACCAGAGTGCTTACGACCGAAAGCCCCGCCCTTCTTTTTACAGTATTGAGGAAGGCTGGAAATTTTATGCTGCCCGGCCCTATCTCGCAGGGATGTTCATCTGGACAGGCTTCGACTACCGGGGAGAACCCACTCCTTATGGCTGGCCTTCGGTTACCTCTTATTTTGGCATGATGGACCTTTGCGGTTTTCCGAAAGACAATGTATATTATTTAAAGTCGTGGTGGGATAAAAAACCTGTACTGCATATATTCCCCCATTGGAACTGGCCGGGTATGGAAGGCAGGGAGATCGATGTCCGCGCATATTCCAACTGTGACGAGGTAGAGCTTTTCCTTAATAAAAAGAGCATGGGCAGGAAGAAGATGGAGTTATATGGTCACCTGGAATGGAAAGTGCCTTATCAGGCAGGTGCCTTAGAAGCAATCGGGTATAAAGACGGGAAAAAACAGCTTTCATCCATCCAAAAAACAAGCGGTGCACCGGCGAAAATAAGACTGACGGCCGATGGACAGGATCTGAAGGCTCCGGGTGATGTTATTATAGTAACAGCAGAAGTTACAAGTAAAAATGATGAACATGTGCCTGTAGCGAACAACGGACTTACCTTCAGCATAAGCGGCGGCGGGAAAATCATAGGACTGGGCAACGGCGACCCTACATCACTGGAAAAGGACCGGTTCATAGACGAACTTTCGCTGGTACCCGTAAGCGGGTTACTGGAACAGCCGCTAAGTAATGCCGAACTTCCCGTGCAATTACCAGTATTGGATGAGGATAAATGGGTTAACGCTTTCAAAGGCCGCGACTATAAACACCAGGCTCCCGCATATATTTATCGCGGCATGTTTGATCTGAAGAGTACAGCTTCAAACGATAAAGTGAATTTCTTCTATAAGAAAATCGGAGAAGATGCGCTGGTATTTATTAATGGGACCAGAGTCGACGCCAGTGCTGATGACAGTCAGAAATATCTGTTAAGCGCAACTATTCTTAAGCAGGGAAAAAACACCCTGCATATTATTGTCAGGCCGGCTCAGAAGATACACGAGTGGGACGCCGTAAATACCGATCCGGGAATTATCCAGATGATAAGCCCGTCAGAACCCTGGAATCGCAGGCTGTTTAACGGGTACGCCCAGGTGATAATACAAACTGACGGCAGCGGTAAAGATATCATACTCTCTGCCACGGGCGAGGGTTTAAGACCGGGAACTGTTAAGATACAGCAGAGACGATAATATTTCTATTCTGCCGAAATAAGATGTAAAATAAGATTCTAATGAGGGATTTTATCTTTAATAAGCCCATAAAGATAAGTGCCCAGCAGAGCTCCCAGCACAACGATGATCATTGCCCAGTAACCGTACCCTATGTTTACGAACATAGGCCCTGGGCAAGCTCCTGTTAAAGCCCACCCCAGTCCGAAAATCGTACCACCAATAATGTATCTCGGCCAGCTTTTATCTTTGTCCGGCAGGATTATAGGACTTCCCTGAATATCTTTTAATTTAAATTTTCTGATCAGATAAACCGCAGTTACCCCGAGAACAACCGCAGTGCCAATTATCCCATACATGTGGAACGACTGAAAACGAAACATCTCCTGGATCCTGTACCATGAAACTGCTTCTGACTTTACCATTATAATACCAAATACAAGACCGGCGAGTATATATCTTAATCCTTTCATAATTACGCGTTAAAATATCAGGGGAAATAACAGGTGGGTCATCACTAATCCACCCACGAAAAATCCTATAACTGCAACTAAGGAAGGAAGCTGAAGATTAGACAAACCGCTGATGGCATGCCCGGAAGTACATCCTCCTGCATATGCGGAACCAAAGCCGACCAGTAAACCGCCGAACAGCAGGACAAAAATCCCTTTAGGGGAACTTAAAAACTCCGGCCCAAATAGTTGCGATGGGTTCAGGCCCCCGTCGAAGGCGATACCTAAGGCTTTCAGATCATTAATAGTAGCAGCAGATAGCTTCAGCGCTTCATCATTTCTAAGAAAAGCAGAGCTTACCACACCACCTAACACCGCGCCAAAAAGGAACAGCAAATTCCACTTCTGGGCTTTCCAATCCCGATCGAAAAATGCCGGCTTTTTACCTGTATTAACTATCGTGCACATTGTACGCAGGTTCGCAGAAACCCCAAAGGATTTACCGAAGAGCAAAAGTATAACCATTATAAAAGCGATGCCTGCTCCTGATATATACCAGGGCCACGGCTGTCTGAGTAATTCGAGCATATTCTTCTTTTAGAAATAAATATAGATTTAATTGAATAATCGCAAGTATCGTGACCTGCGATACCTGAAAAGTATCGGATGATCAGGCCAGAACCGGCAGATCCCTGCTTATACTGATCTTTTTACGAATAGAAATAGCGCTCTGACATACAACTGAAGCCATAATTAACAACAAGCCTATATAAAAGGATATATTTACAGTTTTCCCCTCACCAAAGAAAAGAAAAGCCATAACAATAGCATAAACAGGCTCCAGGTTAAAGCTCAGGTTCACCGTAAATGCAGGGATCCTTTTCAGCGATTCTGCAAAAAGCACATAAAGCGCTACGGTACAGAAAAGGGATAAGAATACCAGATACACGGTATCTTTCAGACCGGGAATGAAACTTGCAACGGGGAAATAGTAAAGATAAAACGGAAGCAAAAGTCCCAGCACTACGGTCCCTCCTGCCATCTGGTAATAATTGATCAGCCGGCTATCATAGCGTTGTACCAGATGCTCGCTCTGGATGGTATAAAGCGCTGCAAAAACCGAAGAAATAGTACCTAAAGCAATACCCAGCTGATGCGAACTGTCGAAATGGAAAATCAAAGCTATTCCCAGCAGGGTCAGCATACTGAAAAACAGCTCTGAAACGGCTAGTTTCCGTTTACTGACGGCTTCAAATATCGCTGTAAAAAAACTGGTAAGGCAATAACAGACAACCCCGATAGAAATATTTGAATACTTGATGCTTGCATAAAAGAGCACCCAGTGGGCCGTTAGGAAAAGACCGACCTTAACAATCTCCAGCTTCTCCCTGCGGGGGATAGCCAGATTTATCCGGAAGATTTTTAGAATAATAAACAACCAGATTGCTGAAAAGAAGACCCTGTACCAAACAAGAAGTCCCTCATTAAGAGAGATCAGCTTTCCAAAAATGCCGGTAAAGCCTGCAAGCAGTACAGCGACATGTAATACGAAATAAGATTTTTTCATGAGAATTCTCCGGGCCTATACAGAAACATTCATTCAGAATACAGCACATGAGACACGAAAAGCGGTCCTGAAGCACCCTGGTTACTACACGTCAGTACATCAGCGGGAATCAATATCTTGGCGGGTGGACAAAACAATGTTTATGTAAAACCTATTTTCCGCGAAGGTAAGAAATCGGCACGGTATCCGAAAAAACAAGACTGCTTTTTACTTTGAAGGCAGGCCCGGACCTCCATTTCATTAAACCAGACAGTTTTTTTTTAACCCATTCTGCAAAACACTGATAATCAAAAACCAACGCCCTAAAAAAAGCAACGTGTCTTGAATCAGAACGTGGTATACTTGTATAAGCAATGAGCGATTATTCAATGCCCCTAAAACCGGATCTTCCCGGAAGATATCGCCACTTTGGGCACCTGCTGCCCGCCAGGCTTGATTTTAGTCGTTTCCATTCGCGTGGGGATATGTTTAGTACGGATTTCTGACATTGAACGCAGGATCTCGTTCCCTTTATAATCCGGCATAGACAGGAAACCAGCTTTCTCACTTGCATCACATACCGGCTTTCCTTTCCTCTCCGACTCCTCCTCG
>Ga0265780_10008227_pt1 | contig 12688 bp, 12 predicted proteins | sample P1T30metagenome_FD_192432 | JGI IMG/M metagenome (GOLD analysis project Ga0265780, IMG submission 192432) | Plant litter microbial communities from East Loma Ridge, Irvine, California - P1 T30 | ecosystem: Environmental > Terrestrial > Plant litter > Unclassified | place: USA: California...
ATGTTGCGACAGTGCCACACAGCGCGTTTCATGACCCAAGAGTAAAATGTATAAACTTACAGCCGTCACTTCGAGTATGAACAATAACGCCGCGCTCTGGGATATCTCGAGCAAATATCTACACGTATCCTATCTTTCGCGGACCAGTATCTGTACAAAGCCTATTTTCGTATCAAGCCACTTCGCTCGTTTGAGCTTTCTCCAGACTCTGCATCTTCATCGTCTTCGTCGCTGTCTTCGCTCCATCCCTCCTCTTCTAGTCCTTCGCCTCGGATGCCAAAGCTCATGAAGAAGCCCAGCAATGATATGCCTGCAAAGATGCCAAAGGGAAGCGCTTCTCCCTTTGGTTGTATTTTTGTGGCCGCTGTGAAGAGCGAGCCTGAAATGAAGGGACCAGCCGCACGTCCGGCTGCTGATAGTGTTTGGGCTAAGCCATTCAACGTGCCAAGAACGTTGTGATTAGGTGCAGAATTGGTGATCTGGGGCGTTGTTAGTCGCTGCAACATGCAGGACGTTCATGATGACGTGACTTACCAAGAGCAAGGCAGCCGTCAGACCGCCGACGCCTGCTATTGTCTTGATCACCAACACTACACCGAGCTCAAACCACAATAAGCCTGCGCCATTCTTCTTGTAGCCAACCCACGGCATCAGTATGAAAGCAACGACGAATAGGGCCAAGCTAATTCTGTAGGCGACTTTGTTGCCCAGCTTGCCTCGAAGCTTCCCAAATATTCCCACTTGAAAGACGATCGTTATGGCGCCCGCAAAAGATAGGGATAGCCCTACAGCTTCCGGCTTCAGTCCACGCCCGGTCGGAGGTAGCTCTTCTGCGAAGATGGGGTACAATGAGTTGTATGAGATGTTCGCGAGCTGGAATATGAAGTACGTTACGAGGAGGAGGACGGTGTCGCGGTTAAAGATCTCTTTCCTAGAGAGTGTTTCGCCGTTTGTATGCGGGAACAAGGCCGGCGCAGATTCTCCTGAGTCGTCCGACGCATCATCCTCGTCCTCGTCCTCCCCATCATCCGTGCCGTCGGTGTGATGAGCATGGCGACTTTTGTGCTGGCCCAGCAGGCGCCGGACGTAGGTCGGTTTTGACGAGCTCGTGAACTGCCAAATCCACGTGAAGAGGCTGCCCAACCTCTCTCCTAGAGGCGGTAGATCCTTGGCCTCGTCAAGACTTTCTTCCAAGAAGAGCATGCACACTACTAAGTCAATAGCAAGCACAACGGCGGAGAAAAGGTTTGGTAGTAAGTAAGGGAAGGGATTGGGCTGGCTCTTGTTGAGTGGGTTCTGGTAGAAGACGAGCAAGCCTCCCACTATAGGACCAGTGATGCCGCCAATGCCATAGACTACGGGCAGATATGTGAACGCGCGTGACTGATTGCTGCGATCAGTGATCTCGCCCAAGCATGTCGAGACTACGCCAGAGTTGCCGTTGACGAAGCCCATTAGGGCCTGCACCAAGATCGCTTGCCACAGCGTCCTGCAGAAACCGAATAACACAAAGCAGCACATGGTGAGGAAGGTGCCGAGTATGATGACGGGCTTCCTCCCAATCTTGTCCGACAGCCAGCCCCAGAAAAAGTTGGTGGTGAACTGGGCCAGCGCGAAAGACGACGCGATGAGGCCCACGTACAGGCCCGTCTGCCCGTCCTTGACCTCAGGGAAGCTTTTGGTCATCTCTGGCAGATACGGTGATATACTGTTGAGCGCCGTCTGCTCGGCAAGCGCGATGATGGCGAGCACGGCCAGCTGTCGCGTGGGCAGGGGCGACTCGTGGTGGTCTTCCGACTCATCTCCGCTATTGTGGTCGACATCGGGCGTCGCAAAGAGTGGCTGTCCCCGTGACCTGGGCGGCGCGGTGGGGAAGGTCTGGTAGTGAAGCGTGGACTGTCGTCGCAGGTCGATGGGCGGTCGTCTTCTCGGCGGCATAGCGTGGGGCTGCAGCAGGGGCAAGCAGAGCTTAGGGTAGGTACGGATGATCTACCTCGTCAAGGCGAGATGCAAGGTGCAAGGTGCTGCATGCATTGGGGCCTGGATGAGAGGAGAATATTGCTGTGCAGGCCGATGTCGAGGATGCAGGTGAAAAGTTCCAGCTGACGGGTCTAGGGTAGCATGCGTCATCGCTCTGATGGTCAGGAACCAGACCGCTGACTCGGCGTCCTCCCGTGTCTGTGTAATCAATCACTCTTACAACCACCGTTCACGTCTGCCCTCATGTCCTCGACCGTTTGGTTATTGTCAAGACAACAGCAATACTGTGTTGCTCCAGAATTTTCCACCCTCTCGCTAAGGTGATCTCATTGACAGACAAGCACAATGTCCTTTGCAAAGACAAACCTTGCTCGAGCACAGGAGCACTTTTCATTGTATACAATGTGAACCAGTCGCTCATTTGTAAAGATTGCAGTGCGCGCAGACAGTGTCTTGTATCAACATGTCCCAGTGTTGACACCTCGAGAACAACATGCCGGACGAAAGCACCACCGGACATGTTTCAGCAATGCCCGGCTCCGAAAGCTATTCAAGCACGTGATTGGGTTGCACAGACAATGCTGCCGGAAAAGTTAAAGAGCATGAGAGCCGACCAGTAATTCGGGCTGCGGCGCAGTTGTTTCGTGCCCAAGATCAAGGTCAGCCCACGCAGTCGTTTAACTCTGCGCCTCGCAAACATATTGAAGGAGTACCTCGAACCAGGAAAAGGCTCTTGCATAGCCAATCACAGCCGGGACGACCCTGGCCAGCTGCATGGTGGCACTACCCCACACTCTGGAAGATATTCAATCTGGCTCAATCCCTCCACCTCATCTATCATGCCAGGTGCCAACAATTGCTACACACGAACAACAGACCCATGGGATATGCTGACGATATCTCTGTTCGGACTGCACATAGAATGCACTCAAACCTTCTCAATGAAAGTTACGGCCTTCTTTCCTCGACCTCGAAATGAGTAGTACATATGCGTGTCGTGCAACCAAACCCGATACCCGTGCTCACATGGCCCTTGATTTGATTTCAGTCATTTGACACATCCTTCAAACTCCATTGCATTGCGAAGGATTGCAATGAGGCCGTAAACGCCAATAGCTCGATACAAGACCAATTAATTGCACGCCGGTGGGTGGAGTCAATTTCTTTTGCGGACGAAATAAGGCACTTCACTTGCACTCTGGTCGGGCATAAGAATGAGTAGGTCACTGTCTACCAGCACCCTCTGTCAACACAATGTCTGAGAGGCTCCTACAATAGATAGAGTTCCCTTTCAAATTTGTTTCTTACACACCATACCAAACACCAACTTACAGCTCTACGAATCACTTTCCTTCAAGCCGAACCACCTCGCAGGCTTATATAAGCACTACATCACAACGCATATCACATCAAACATGTATACCTATTACCTAGCACTGCTAGCAGCAGCGATGCCATGCGCTTTGGGTGCACCGCAGCAACCACGCATCGCCAACGAAACGAAGCTGCCAACTCATTTCGCAGCACTCATCTTCCCTCATTTCCAGGCACTCGACCTCATTGGTCCACTCGATTTGCTCAATTCGATGTCGATGCTCTACAAGAATGAAACGACCATGAAGTTAAACATTCTCAGCAAGACGATGGATCCAGTCTCAACTGGCATGGGGCCAGGTAGCTTTGGAGAATTGTTCATGCCGACAATGACCTTCAAGGACTATCTCAACCGCAAGAAGGCCAAGCCTAGTCCTGGGAAGCCTAACGGGGCCGCGGACTGCGACGATGGACACGGCGGCCACGCTGTAGCCAAGCGCAACATGCGCTTCGAAAATCGTCAGATGAACCACGATATGCCTATGCCTCCAAAGGCCGACGACGACTTCAGCGACATTGAGGTTCTAATCGTTCCTGGCGGTGGAGGAACTCGCGCCAATATGACCGAGGAGATCGAGTTCGTCAAGCAGATCTACCCTGGTTTGAAATATATCATTAGTGTCTGCACGGGAGCCTCCATTCTAGCTCGCGCCGGCATTTTAGATGGCAAACGCGCAACCACCAACAAACGCTCCTTTGCGTGGGTCGCAAGCACCGGTCCCAACACCACGTGGGTACCAACTGCACGCTGGGTCGAGGACGGGAATATCTGGAGTTCCAGTGGAATTAGCGCTGGTATCGACGTCACGTACGCCTGGGTCTCGCATGTGTACTCGGACCCGGTTGCCGATTACATGTCCGAATCACTCGAGTACGACCGCCAGATTGATGAGCACCACGACCCTTACGGGAAGATCTGGGACGTGCCGGGTGCTACCTAGTAGCAGGAAAACCTACGGCGAAGAGCTTGATCTCTGACTCGTGATTCACATATCTGGCGGCATATTAGAGATATGGCAGCTTCATTTCAGAAACAAAGATGGTAAAATACAATGACAGTGTTGCAAATGACCTTTCCGTTCAGTCGACGTGACTTGCTACTACTTCGAGACTGAGGTGAGTCGCAGATGTAGGCTCAATTGAACTTTGATTAGATACCCACGATGACGAACGCGCAAACGGCCGCCGTTGACTGTGCTGGAAAAGTGGGCGTACCTGCACTGGACCCTGAACTGCTCCTGCTTCACGTCAATCGCGGAAAGCGGAAAGAACAATCGCATTCGTCACCTGCGAGTGCTAGTAGCAACTTCAAACTCGCGATCTCGCCTCTGTAACTCTTCAAAAATCAAACAGCTTACTCAACTCGCAAAGGCGCAATGCTGCATTCGCTCGCTACCGAATACCGCTAGTCGTTCACTTCACGCTCACCCGACGCTCGGCGTTATCAAATAGCATAGCCGTTCATCTCACGAGGCGCGCAGTACCGTACTCTGCTCATCGGCGTCGCAATTGATGGAAAGAAATACACTCGTTTGTACACGACAACGTTATACCCAGGGCATACTTTCTGGCAGGGTTGCCTTGCGCGGCTTCGATACTCGATACTCTCATCGGGGGCAGCAGGCTGCTCGACTTTAGCACCTCCACAACACCACTGTCACCGGACAACGACAGACGAGCACCCGCAGCTACGCTACCATGCTACCCACACCAATACTTCGACGCATTATCGCGATTTACCTCGGTATATTTCTTCTCGCCAGCACCGCATTTGCCAACGAAGATCCCGAATATGTGGTGGGAACCATCGATGGCAAGAATTATCGCGTCAGAGACGACAGGCAACCGGCGCTGTACACTGCCGACTATGGTGATTGTCTAGGCGAGAGTCTCATCAACGTAACCCGCTTCGACGCCGCTTACTATCGCGACAACATGACTATCATGTTCCACCTCGAGGGCGACAGTGCTCTGACACAGGAGAGCATCATGATGTCCATTGGTGTCTATGCGTACGGAGAAAGACGCTTCGAGCTGACCTTCGATCCCTGTAGCGCAAACATCAAAAGGTGACAATCGCCCGCGTTCGAGAGAATCTCAAGCTGACAGTGATAGTGCGTGCCCAGTAAAAGCCGGAGTACCGATCAAAGCCGAAGGAATCATCCCTATCAACCAGGACGACGTCGCGGGCATCCCCGACTTAGCTCTTCACATTCCAGATTTTGAAGGCCAGGCTATCTTGAGGCTTTTCGCCAACTCGACGCAGCAAGAAATTGGGTGCTTCGCTGCCCAAGTAACGAATGGAAACACCTTTCGACACCAGAAACTTGTTGGCATACTCCTCGGGGTCTTCACCCTGGTGGCAGTTATCTCCTCGTTTGTTACGACCATTTACGGCGACGACATCGTTGAAATGCGCAGACACTATGCTCATTCGGTCTCCGTCTTGGTTATCTTCGCAGTCTGGCATCACATCTACTTCTCTGGCGCGATGTCCATGAATTGGCCGAGTGTGCTGGTATCATTTTGGAGCAACTACGCCTGGACAGGTGGCATGATCTATTCCGAACACACACAGAACGTGATCAACGGCTTCATTGGCTCGAACAAAGGCAACACCTCCCAGGTTGGCGCCGCGGGAACCGGAGAGAATAATCCAAATCTCGGCGGAGGGTACGACGTCAGCGCACTATACAAGCGGGAGAGTCGTGGCGGTGCGTTTTCCTACACCGGTCAGCCGGTTAAGCCTGGTCTTCCTCTACCAGGAAACTTTTCTGGCTTTGCTGGGACTCTTGCCCAGGAGCAGATACCGGCATCGAATGCGTTCATGACAAGTCTACTCTGGTCACTTGTTATGATCGCTTGCATCATCACCTCCATGGTCGCGTTCAAAGTTGTGCTGGAAGCCCTCACCAAATGTCGAGCGATCCGGAAGAATCGCTTGAGTTTCTTTCGATCTCACTGGGTCCGCTACACGATGTTCGCTGTTTTCCGCACAGGCTTCATTGGGTTCTTCATGGTCGCATTCCTGTCGATGTTCCAGTTTTCATATCTCAGGTCACCGAGCCTCATCGCCGTGTCTTGCATTGTATTCCTCTTCGTGGTCTTTGGAGTCGGTACCGCCGCGGGCCTGGCTTGTTACAGCAGGATCAGCAGTGGCGAGTATGCTTTCGCGTCTGACTTTCTGAACGTCGAGAAGACGACGGTGTGGAAATTCTTTCCCTGGTATCGGACATCTCGACAGAGTGAGACCCCACGGTCAGAGGATAAGCAGTACGTCGGCTCGATTCGGTGCTGGACAATCCGTGCTTCTTCTGCGCACAAGTCAATCCATGACGATGAGACCTTCATTCGATCCTTTGGCTGGCTAGCTTCCCGCTATCGTCGGACACGCTGGTGGTTCTTTGCAGTTTGGTTAATTTACGAATTCACAAGAGCGTGCTTCTTGGCCGGAGCTTCAAGCCATGCTCGTGTGCAGGTCCTGGGTCTAGTGACGGTCGAGGCTGTTGCATTCGTAACGATGATCTGCCTACGACCTTTTGAGGGGCAGCGCCTCAATGTTATTCTGGTGTACCTGCTAGGATTCAGCAAGGTGACCACGACTGGACTTTCCCTGGCCTTCGATTCCAGCTTCAATCTCCCACGCATACCGGCAACCGTCTTTGGCATCATCATCATCGTCATCCAAGGTCTCTTGACGTTAGCCTTGATGGTCGTGATAGTCATGGGAGCTGTCAGCAGCTACTATTCCATCACGCGCGACCGTGAAGAGATACGCCGCGAAGGTTGGATACCCATCCGAGCCAAGTACTTGCATCGTATCGCGACACGAGCCGCAGACGTTCCACGGCCGCGTTCGATCCGAACGGTGCACGCCGAGCCAGTTGCAGAAGTGGAAAAAGTCCCTGAGGTGAAGAAAGGTCCATACTTCAGCGTCAACCAGGTTCATCGGGTCCCAAAGGTGGAGGATGAAGACGAGGAATTATGGTATCAAATCCACAATTCCTCCACTTCGCAGGTGACAACACCCGAGCAGTTATCACACCGTGGTCGTGCTGCAAGCAATTTATCGCATATCTCGCAATCCTCACTACCGCGAGCTGCGCGTCTTGATCGCCCAAGCTGGAATTCGCAAGAGTTTGCTCGAGTACGAGCGAGAGGCACGAGCGATGCTACTACTGCCATTTTTGACAGTCCGAGGAGCGCATTGCCTAAGCTGGACACCCAGGTCGTTGACACAGTCAATACGTCTGCGAGCCCGCTCAGTGCGGCCACAAGTTCTCCGCGAACTTTGACCTCCTCCCCAGATTCGCAAGTCCACCACGAACCCGTGCCTCTTTGGCAGCCGAGAAGCAGACCTAGGGCAGCCTCCAGCTCGAATGCGATGCCAACGATCGGGGAGAGCCCCAGAAGTACTCACGCATCTCTCACACCACGGAAGGCCAGCATTCGGGTGGTAACGGAAGCTGAAGAGAGCTAGGACCAGCCCTCTAACTTCCGGGCAAGAGCAGCAAAAGGAAGCCGATTGCGACAAGGACAATCCAAGACCTGGGGCGATCGCGTGAAGAACAGGTGTGAAGTATGGGTGTAGATTTGAAGACTTTTCAGGGACAGAGGTAACCGGTACAACGGCGACGAATCGCGATATATGTCGATAGATGGAAGAAGGATGATGGACACTCTTTTCCGATCGGAGAGGCAAGCGATGCCGGACGGCGTTCGGCACAGCGCATCAGCAGCGTACTATTCAGTATGGCATTCACAGCGTCATCTCTTTCCCATCCTCTTCCCTCGATAGTCTTAGACAGACTTCCAGGCCTCTGCAGGCGGATGACAGGGCGTCTCGATCTACTTCGTTGGATGCGGCATCAGCGCGTAATACGTACATGGTTTCCAAGCATTGTGTATGCAGGTCAAGAGACAAGGAGGACCGTAGCATAAGTAGGATAAACCAAGTTCACGTCAGGCCAAGGTGTTTATGCGACACGAGCGAGAAGTGAAGAATGTGGTGAAATTTAGCAATGTGGTTCGTCCCGCCGTTGTCCAGACTCCCGCGACGGCGTCAGACAAGCGCACTCAAGCCACACCCACAACATCCTGCTTCGTCAAACTCAGCGCCAGCGCTAGCCGCCGATATGCTGAAACTCGCCTCTAATTTCCAACTGACCTCAAGACTCCGCCCAGCAGAGTCTACTCCGCACGATTATGACAGCATGTTGAAGAAAACAGGGCACCCAAGATTTGGCAGCCAATGTCTCGCGACGTTTTGGCGAGATTGGACCCATTTCCTTGTGCAAAGTGTGGCGGGCCCCATGTCAATAATGACCCAAGCCTGGACTCTCCGCATGGCATGAGCATGACTGATTGTCGTAAAGCCACAGCTACGTCACAGCCAAGCGTTCCACATCGGGAAATCTGCGATGGTGGTTTTGCATGCCGGATGATGGATCTGGCAATCATGTGTGACAACGAGGACTTGGACTGCGGAGAAGGAGGGTGAGGCAGTGTAATGGTTGGCACGATAACGCTCATGAACGCGCAATATGCGCGCCACTGTGTCGCTCAATCTAGGCACATCACTTCGCCAGACCTTCTGGGAGTGGCTCACCGACATCTGCGATCACGATGGGGTTTTACGGTGGAGGCCAGCCACACGCAATGTCGTTCTCTTCCGCATCTGCTCGCGATGACCTCAACGCTGTGGCGCACAGGTAAGGATAAGCCCTGCGTCACCCGTCTTCAAACGGCAATGTTGCGAGGATCGGGGCCGCATTGGGCGCGTGCGGGCACGTCAGAGCAGGTTTTTGGTGTGGACTGCTTGCGGGCGCTAGTGTGCGTGCATGTCATGGGATTTATTTTGCCGTGACAATACAGTTTTCGCGGTCGGCAGGGCGCGTGCGTGCTGAAATTGAGGTGAGGGAAGGATTTGACGCAAGGGTTTGGGTTTTCTGGCTGATTGCAGACGTACGTCACTAGTAGGCGCGTGCGAGATATAAGGTCAGGTGCGGGTGCTGCCCGTTTGACTTGTGGCACATTCCTCAACGAAGACTCCTTCAACAACAAACAACAACCAAAGTTTCTCTCCATCCACATCCACGCTCGAAATCGAAAGTCAAATCAACACACACCACACTTACTCGAACATCTAAACAACACCGCAAACATGGGCGCCGTTGTATCTTGCGTACGTTCCCATCTTGTTGATGCATACTGGAGTGGTTTCTAACAGTCAAAATAGATCAAGTCGGTCTTCCGAACCATCGGAAACTGCATCATGGCCATCGTCAACGCCATCGCAGCCGGTCTCAAGGCTATCATCAACGCCATCGTCTCTCTCTTCGGCATCATCATCAGCTGCCTGACATGCGGCCGCGGCGGCGGTGGCAGGAAGAGGACGACCCACACAAGCAGAGTCTAGACAGCGCCCGCTTCTTGACCTGTTTGTGCCGACCACCACTGCACTTAGCGGATCAGAAGGGGGCATGCGGACCCGACAGCACGACGAGAAGGAGCAAATACCCCGAGTAATGAGGCGAGAATGAGCGACTTTTTCTTTTGTACGATATCTGGATGGACGGACAAACGGATGCATGCGCACGGCGATGGGAAGCGATATTCTTGATGTGAAGAGCGCATAGATACCCCGACTTTTGAACGAATCAAAGTTTAATTTGCACTACCTACTCTCCCTCTGCGAATACTTCCGGTGCGATGCGATGCTTTTGATTATGGTTTGTTGAGTTACGAGAGAAGGTTTCGACTACTCGACGTTGCGACCAAAGCTAACTCATGACAGCTTCGATCGCCACACCTTCCTTCCCCTCTACACTTCACGACACACCGTCAGCCCAATGCGCTGCCACGAAATGCGCCGTCAGTCTATCTGCAGCCGAGTCCATCTCCCTGTCACCCGGCATATCAGCGACTTTGATCTTACAAAGCCAACACTCCGGCGTCGATTTCTTTTTCTTCCTTTCTTTCTCTATGCAGTTTTTCAAGCCACGCGCTCTCCCAGATACGCTGCACCCTCATGCACTCGCCTTCGTCTTCGATCAAGCCACACAGCCAATACACCTGTGCCTTCAACGTCTCCGGTGCTTCCACAACCTTTTCATCCCATTTATTACACACCTCCTCCATGATAACGTCTTTGGCGTTGCATGGCTCGAACGATCCAGTACGATTGAAAATCACGTCCAGATGCTTGGCGAGATTTTCGACGTATTGGATGAGTTCAGTCCGTTGCTCGGATATACTTGGCCACGTCATGATAAGAGCGACTTGCAAGTCGATACTCACCAGGCGCTCGACATACTTGAGCACCGTGGCTAAGGAATATCCAGCCGATGTGGACGTCTCAACAATAGACGACATGTACGACCAATACGATGGAATCATGAGCGTCTGACCTGCCTTCTGGATCATCGCAATGCCGTGCTTCAGCTCCGAGGCGATGCCCAGAAACATTGAGCCCGTTGCTTCGTCCGCGAGCTCGTGGTACTGACGTTATAAAGCAAGAGGATTGCCGTTGCTTGATGGAAACGCGACCACGACTTTTGTGCCCGTGAGCAGAGTGCAGAAGTAATAGTGCTGCGAGAATTCGAGATCGAAGATCTCAGCGGCTGGCGCGACGGTCATTTGGAGGTTCGACTGGCCGAGGATGCCGTCGCCGGGCCAGGGTATGTTCCTTGTATGCAAGTTGTCGAAGGTAGGCGAGGACATGTGTATGATGGCGCCGCGCTCGTCGTACTGTGGGTTGGATATGTTCTGGAGTAATTTGGTGGTAGCTTGGGCGTCTTTGACGCGTGTACCGCTTGAAGGAGCGAAGCGGTATGTGTTCTTGCTACTAATGTCTTGAATCAGAGCTTTCTGAATCTCGCCAACAGTAGGAAGGGCATCGAATGGGAGGTCTTCATTTCCTGATAGGATCGGAGTGCTATAGACGTCGTTGTGGAAGATGGTGCCTTGGAGCGATCGAAGAGTCTTCAGTCTGGCTTCGTTGAGAGGGTATAGCTCGCCACGCTGAGCCATGGCGAATACTTCACGGGCGCGAGGGTCGGTCAAGGTTTTTAAAAGCTGCATGGTGTCGGCCAAGTCTTGGTCGTGAAAACTGATGTATTCTGGGGCCATAACGAATAGACCCAAGGTGAGTACTCAAAAGTTCGTTCAAAGCGAGTTGTGTGGTGACAGAGAAGTGGAAGCACAGTGCCAGTTCAAGGAATGACAAAAGAAAGACAAGCGCATAAGCAAACAAGAACGTGGGACTTGTGGACTCCGGTCTGAGCAAACCACACACGATGACAGACGTTCCTGATGTCCGGAGGCATAAAATGTCGAAATAGCGAGCACAAAAACGTGAAGGTTTGGGCTTTCCTCACTCGTACAGCGAAAGATACCCACATCTTTGAGTAGCATAGAGTCAACGCAACACTCAATAAAGAAGCTTGCCATCTGCTCTGCGCGTGGTTGGTCGTGAGTGTGAAAAGTGCAGTCAGTACAAGTCCCCAAACGCTCCTTCCTGCCCTTTTGGCGCGTGCTTTCTCTCGATCTTTCCCAAGCCCCAGGCAGCCGCACCACGACCTGATCTCACCGCCAAACAGCGCGTCTACTCCGCATCCAGCGTCCATCATAATGCCAGCCAAGTCGATTACCAGCCATGAGGTCCGTCCCATCAACTCCGCCAACGCACGCATCCTTGCATTGTCTGTCGAATGGATCAAGACCAACCCGGCCAAATTTGCGACAGTTCTCAAAGCGTATGGAGTACCGATTGCTGGCGCCGCACTCGCCGTGCCAATAGTAGCGATGTTGCCTTTCGGACCCTTGGGTCCTGCTGTTGTTGCTTTGGCTAGAAGCTTTGCAGGTTTCCATGCTAGGCAGACAATTATCAGCGGTTTCCATACAGCTCTGGGTGCTGGCGGTGTCAGTGGTGTACAACGCGAATAGTATCGCTGTTGAGCTTCATGAGTGTGAGCGCTACATTCGGTGAGTATCTGCAAAAGCTTGACGCATTCTTAGCTTGAGCTTACACCAGCAGAGTCGCTTGAAGTACCACTTCAGAGCCGGATCAACGATCTCATCCGCAGCGTAGGAAGCGTCAATCCAATGCTGGCCAGCTTATCTTTTGCGACCGTGACCGAGCTTACAGGCCGGTTCGGCGTCTTCCCTCGCATCATTCGTCTGGGGTGTACGAGCGCATTGCCGGCAACCATGAAAGACCTCATTGCGTCGAAAGCGACGGCCTGGTGTCGCTGGATCGTCCGCTTGCTTTGGTGATATCTCGCTGCAAAGGTCAAGTGTGCGATCAAAGTCGTATTACAGGCAGCCGGGAGAG
>Ga0265780_10008229_pt1 | contig 12683 bp, 19 predicted proteins | sample P1T30metagenome_FD_192432 | JGI IMG/M metagenome (GOLD analysis project Ga0265780, IMG submission 192432) | Plant litter microbial communities from East Loma Ridge, Irvine, California - P1 T30 | ecosystem: Environmental > Terrestrial > Plant litter > Unclassified | place: USA: California...
GACTGAAATTGATATGTTTAACTTTGTTAGTATAGAAGATCAATATTATATTATTTTAAAATAAGCATCAAATATTAAAAAGCCCTATCAATTAGGGCTTTTCTTAAATCTATATTAATAATTACTCACAAATTTGTTTGTAATCTTCAGGATCTTGGTCATAAACTGGAGCAAAAACCATAGTGAGGATATAAACAAGAACTAAAAATGGAACAGTAATAGCAGTTAAAGCGCTAAGAACAAATACTAAGCGAACAATCCAAGTTTTAAATCCAAAGCTATATGCTAATCCAGATAGAACACCACCAATCATTTTGTTTTGAGTCATTCTTTTATAGTTTTTCATTTTATTCCTTAAATTTAGTTAGACAACATGATTTAAAAATCATGTTCTTTTAATTCTAATTTATTTTCTTTATTATTTCAATACTAACTAAAAAAGCCCTATTGCTAGGGCTCTTTTTTAACGATTTACAAGCTGAAATTCACTAATTTCAGGCATATCGCGGTCATAAGATTCATCTTTATTCAAAATTTCACCTAGCTGAAGCCATGCTAAGTCTTCTGTTTCTACATTAAAAAGACTGATTTTGATGTTATTGCACTTGAAGAAATAGTTTTTGCTTTCAGTTTTCAGCATGTCAGTATCCTTGTTAATAATTAGGCGCAAACTTGTTTGTAATCGGTTGGATCAGAATCGTATTTTGGAGCGAATAGAGCAATTAGGATATAAATGAACAAAATGGAAAAACCAAAAATATCTACATTATAGAAGAAAATCATAATGAACAAAGCTAAACGAAAAATCCAAGTAGGAGCACCTAGACTATAAGCAATTCCTGAACAGATTCCACCAAAAACGCTATGTTGATTCATTCGTTTAAATTTAGTCATTTTTCCCTCTATTATTAGTGCTGAACATGGGCTTATTATACCTCATATTTCTATTTTGTTTTAATTTATTTTATCTTTTATTTTAATTTTTTTCCTAATAAAATGTAGGATAATATTTTATTTATTTATTTATTGTATTTTTGATAATTTTTAAGACAATAAAAAAGGCAGAACATTCTGCCTTTAATAATTCTTGGTTACTTGTATTGACTAGCTAGTGCTTCAATTTCTTCTTTAGTTAATTTGCTCTTGGCCTGCTTAATGAGTTCTTTATTCTCTTTATCAAGATTTTCTTTGGCAATACGTTTGCGATCTTCTGCTTGATGTTCCTCCCACCAATCAGCCAATTGCCGAGCTTGCTTATCTTTGGCATTATAAACAATTGCATCACGGATATCCTCATCCATATTCGTAAGGATGTCACATAGCTGAACAACCATTTTATGTAGTTTCCCCGTATCTCCATAATAGCTGTTTGCAGCTTTTGTTACATAGTCTGGAACCTCTTGCTTAAGTTTGGTCATCACATAAACCAAGTGTTGAGCAGCTTCTTTAGAATTGGTTTCTGCGGCATTTGCTTCCAAATAATCTGAACGGCAACCCATGTTCTTCTCCTGAATGGTTAGTATGAAAATATTATAATACACTTAGTTGAAAATTACAACTAAGTTCTTAGATTGTTTTGGGCATAAAAAAAGACCACCTAAGTGGTCTTTATACATAGTAACAATTTTAAGCTGTGGCCATACGTTGTGATTCTTCCATGAGAATGTTTTCATAGTTGCTATAGCCTTTTTCAGCTTTTACCTGTGAATCCATTAGATCAACTTTTAATTTCAGAAAATGTAGTTGTTCTTCACTCATATTCATAGTAAAAGCATTGTGATAACGGAGCATATCTACTTTAATCATTTTAACATCCCTTTAATTCTTATAAAAGAAAGATTGTACGCTACTTCTTTATTTTAAGCAATAATTTAATGCAGCATTGGTTTTAAGCTAAAACTTTAGCAAATTAGTATTTAAAATCAATATGGATAATAAATTGATGATTGGCTATAACAAAAATACAAGATTTTTTAAGCTTTTAGTGTTATAGTTATGAATATTTAAATTTCTTAAGATTCAAGGAGGTAATATGTTCCTATATCATGGCACTACTGAGCTTCATCTCCCTAATATTATTAAGCATGGCATTCGCCCTCGTAAGCATCATAATGAAGATAATTGGCTTCATTCTGTAAGCAGCAATCCCAATTGTGTCTATCTATCTGTAGCCTATCCACTTTATTTTGCAAATGCTGCATTGAAAGATGATGATGACACTTCTAAGCTTATAGTTTTAGAAATTAATACTGATATGCTAAAAGAAAGTAATCTTTGCCCAGATGAAGACTTTCTTGCTCAAGCTAATCTAGATCCTGATAAAAATAATCTTCCAATGAAGGAAAAGAATGAATATTATCGGAAAAAAATGCATCAATACAAATATGAGCCAAGCTTAAAAAGTATTGGTAATTGTGCTTATAAGGGAATTATTCCTGTAAGGGCAATTAATCGGATTGCTATTGTCAGTCATGAAGCATATGTTCGAATTTTCATGAGTGGTTATGATCCTATGATTTCCATTATGAATTTTAGGGTTAAAGGTGAAGACTATCAAAAAGCTACTAAATGGTTATTTGATCCTGAAGATGTTCCACAAGAATATACTGACTTTCCAAATCCATATGAATTTGGAAAAATGGATAAAATTCCTAAATTACCTATTTCTGAATCAAGAGAAGGCATCGAAATATATAAATTTTCAGAAATAATTGAAAAGCATAAGTAAATTTCTTAAAATATATTGGTATATATATTGGAGATTTTATGTTGCTATATCATGGAACAAGTTTAAAAAATTGGGAAAAAATCAAGGAGACTGGTCTTTTACCAAGAAAATTAGGTAGCACATCTAATTGGGAACATACTGTAGAGTCTGATCCCAATACCGTTTATCTCACAGATGCCTATGCAATGTATTTTTCATATCAATGCACAGATAAAGATGAGGAAACTGGAAAACTTGATAAAGCAGTTATTATTGAAATTGATACCACTCAATTAAATTATAAAAAGTTTGTTGCCGATGAAGATGCTTTAGAGCAGGTATCACGTAGTGTTCCAGGTGGCGATGGTTTGCCTCAAACTATGTCTATGGAAGAGAGAACTATCCACTATAGAAATATGGCAAAAAAATATGCTGAAGTAGGATATGGACATGAATGGAGTATTCAAACTCTTGGAACTTGTGGATATAAAGAAAAAATCCCTTTAAAAGCCATTACTAGAGTTGCCATTATTGATCTTGAAAAGCAAAAACAATTATCAGTATTTTTAGACCCTAGTATTGCTATTATGAATTATCGTATTGTTGGTGCAAAATATAGAGCATTAAGTGCAATGATTTTTGGTGATGAACCTAAACTTAAAGATATGGAATTTTTAAAAACTCTTCATATGAATATGGATTTAGATAATTTTAATCGTGATGGAATCACTATTGAAGAAGTTCAACTTAAAAGAACTAAAAAGAATAAAATGTAATTGACCGAATTTTTAATTAAATGCTATTATTCTTACCATTATTTATTGATTGAGGATTTTTTATGAAATCAAAAGAACTAGTAGGGAAGTGGTTAAAACAATTGGTTGAAAAAACTGGTCGTTCAGAAAATGAACTAAAAAATGAAGGTCTTTTATATACAGATTTCACAAACTATGAAGTGAAAATTAATTTTGAAGATCGTTCTCAAGTTTTATTTAAATATGCTTTTACTTTGCAAGACCCGTCATATCCTGGAGTAATCGCTGTATTCACTGAACATAATGGTTATCATGAATTTCCATTTGGTGAAGAAGATGATTTGATTATCATTAAATAATAAAAGCCCCAATGATGGGGCTTTTTTCATATCTTTCTCTTAGTTTTTAGTGTTTCAATTTTATTGTCATTTAATTCTTCAGTAAGTAACCAACGCTCAATTGAAGTATTTACTAATTTAGGTAAAATTTTATCCATTACATCTGTAGAACTTAAGCTACCACTAGCTAATTCTCTACTATTAAAAAAATTTTCTAAAATATTAATAACTAAAGACTTCATTGAATTTTTATTTATTAGACTATTATCCATTAATGACATAAACAATAAAAATTCATCATTATGTTCACAAGAAACAATAAGTGCTCTTTCATTTAAACTAGGATTTTGTGAAATCAATTGAAGCGTATTTGATACTATATCATTATATTCAGATGCCTTAAGTTCTGAATTTTTAAAGTATTCATAAATATCTATTTTAGAAAAAATAGCTTTTTCTAATACTTCTTCATAATTTTGAGAAAATAATGTATTTTTAGTCTTGGGTTGAATTAAATTATTAATAAAAGGAAATTTTTCATTATATTTATCTAATATTTCTTTAGGTAAAACATCAAATAAAAAATAACTTATTTGTAATTTTAAATCATCAGACATATCATTTTCTGTAAATTTACTAATAATCTTGTCAAACAAAGTTATTATTTGTTTATTATTTAAATCTAGTATTAACTTTTTTAGTTGATTACGAAATTCTTTAATTTCACTAAGTTCTTCTTCTATCTCAAAACTTTCTATAAACCTATCAGTAGGAATAACATCAATAAACTCTTCCCATACTTTTTCGTTATTTTTTAATGAAGTCTTAATGAAACCATTAGGATATTGCTCATTAGTATATTCAAATAACTGTCCTAATTTAATTGGTGAATTAATCCATTCATTTATAAAATTTTTGGCAATTTCTATATCATGATTTAAAAAAATATACACTAGTAATTGATTATTAATTTTTTCAATATGAGGGAAAGCATTACTATTTGCTTGAATGCTAAAATTTTTATCCATATTTTGTGGATAAAAAATAAAATAATACTCACCATTTCTTATTTGATCTTCAGTTAATTCAGAAATTGAACGACTATATTTTAGCTCTGATATTTTAGTTCCTTCAAAATCTGATTTAGAACCAATTCTATATTTTGTAAAAACAGTTGAGCTTTGTCCATACCATATTTTAAAGTTATTTTTTTCACAATATTTTAAAATTGATAGTAATAGATCTTTACTTTTTTGTGCATGTTCAGATTTTTTCATAATTTATATCTTTTTAATTTTTTTAGTAGGTTGATCTTCAATAGACTTTTTTGGTAAATCTGAATCTAATACAAAATTATCTACAACTGTTTTAGATATCTTTTCTAATAAATATAAATCACATTTATCTTTTAAACGATTAGCTTTAATATCTATTATTGCATTAGGACTATTAATAAATGATTCCATAATATTAAGAGATAAATTTTTAATTACATTTTTATTAATGGTTGCATTATCCTTTAAAATCATATAAAAAGTTATATCATCTGCTCCTGTAACTTCTGCTGAGATAAGTCCTCTTTCTTCTAAATCTGGATTGTATTTTAATTTAATTAATGTTTCATATATTAAATCCGAATATTGGGTTGCAGTATAATTGTTATTATTAAAATACTCAAAAACATGATATCTAGGAAAAATAACCCTTTCAATTATTTCATTATCTGTTTGTGGAAATAATGAATCTTTTCTATTTTTAGCTATTAACGAAGTTACTATAGGAAATTTTTTTTCATAATAATGCTGAAATTCCTCAGGAAATATATCCATTATCATATAACTAGTTTTAAGCATTGCATCTTCAGATAATTTACTTTCAATTAGCTTTTCTGTTAAATAATTTAAGTATCCATGTGCATGATGTGTGTTAAAGTTTTTAACATTAGAATGAAACTCTTTTAAATTATCATGTTTTTCCCAAAATTTATTTAGTCTTTTAATAGGAATAGTGTCTATGAAATGTCTCCAATTTTTTCCTGAACTATAATTCCAAATATGTTTATCGTAAAAACCTCCTGGATAATTTTCATTTTTGTAATTGATAAAGTGATTTAAATCTAGATAATTTGTAAGCCAACTTTTACTCAGTATATTCGCTGCTTCCTTACCATTTTCCCAAAAGAAATCTAAATAAAATTCATTATATTCTTTAGGATTGTTTTTTAGCCAAGTTGCATATGGTTTGATTACTGAATTATTTGATGCTGAGTTAGGGAATATATCAAAATCAGTTCCATAAATAGTTCCTTCAACTATTTCCGAAAAGTATCTGCTTTCAAATGGATCATATTGACGCATTTCTCTTTCTGTCTCAAAGCTATTTATGTCTCCTATTACAAATTTAAAATTATGACTTCCTTCTAGCCACAATATTAAGTCATTTTTTTGACAATATTTTAGAACTGATAGCAAAATGTTTCTAGTTTCTTCAATATAGTTTTTATCTGTGTTTTCCATTATTTTTCTAATTTAATTTTAAGATTTAATTTTTCTTTAAGCTATTATATATTAATTTTTAGACGTAAATTAATTATAAATAAATAAAATAAAAAACCAAAATATGGTATACTAAATTTTTAAATTAATTGTTGGCTATGATCATGAAAAAAGAAGAAATTATTAATAAATTGAATAAATTCTTAGAAAAAAATCCTAATCCACATTTACACACTTGGATTAATGGAAATCTTGTTGATAGTGATACTTTTAAAGGTTTCCTTTCTGAATCATGGTTGGTTGGTGGGATGACAGGAGGGTCTTGTTGGGCTGAAGCAGATACAAAAGTTGAAAGTGAAGATCCAAAAGAGCTAACTCTTATGAATGATTTTTTGGAGTTAGAAATGCCAGAGCTTTCCTTTATTAAATATCGTAAACTATTGCATTTCGTGAAGCTTGCAGAATGGGGAAGAAGTGAATATTATGGTAACTACGATGAATACAAATGTTACTATATCACTTTTGATGATATTGCTGATTTTTTAGCAGACTAATTTTATGATATAATATTTAAAAATAATTCTATTAGGTGAAAAAATGGAAAAACAAGATGTATTAAAAGCCTTAGAAGAATTTCAGGCAAAAAATTCTAATCCTTATCTTTATGGAAGCAAATACTTTAAAGAACCTTGTTTCCATTCTGAATCATGGGTTACTGGTGGTGTTGGCGGGGGTTCTTGTTGGGATGAAGGAGATAATGGTGATGGCTCTTATCAAGATCCCCATTATGATCGTGAATCTGAGGAGCCAGTCCCAATTGTTTTATTGGAAAATTTTCTTCGTGAATATTATCCTGATTTGAGCTTATCTCAATATCGTGACTTAATGAGTCATGTGCAGACTACGGATTGGGGTGAGAACGAATATTATGGCAATTATACAAATTACGAATGCTCATATATTAAATTTGAAGATATTGCCAATTACTTTGTTTCATTGAATAAACCAAAAATTGTAAAAAAAGGTTATCGATAAAAGGAGTTAAATTATGAATAAAGAACAAATAATGAGTGCTCTTGAAATTTTTCAAGTTAGTCATAAAAGTTCGGAAATGCGTCTTTATGGCTATCAGCATGAATCATGGAAAAATGAATTAGATCTATCTACTTTAAAGGGGTTCTGTTCAGAACCTTGGATTACTGGTGGTCGGTCAGGAGGCAATCCTTGGAATGAAGCTGATAGAGATAGTAATGCTGAAGATCCAAAAGAAATTGATCTTCTAGATGATTTTTTGGAAGAATATTTTCCTAATATTACCTTCCTTCATTATAAAAGGTTAATGCGTCTCGTTAAGACACAAACTTGGACACATGATGAATACTATGGAAATAGCAGTAATTACAAGTGTTCATATATCACTTTTGAGGATGTTTCTGAATATTTATCAAAGGTTATGGTTAAATAATTTATGACTATTAAAAAAGTTAAATTTTTGGTAGGAATGCCAGGTTCAGGAAAAACCACTTTAGGGAATGCTCTTGTAGAAAAAGCTTCTCCTAGTGGTTCTATCCTGTTTGTTGATGACATTAGTATTGTTACTAAAAACCCAAAAGAGTATTTAGCTAATCTTAATACTACTAATGTTTCTGAACTTATCATTGCTGATGTATTTTTATGTAGAAGTAATGCTCGTGAATCTGCATTAAAAATTCTAAGTAGTATATTTCCTGATGCTAAAATAGAATTTTTATTTTTTGAAAATTCAATTGAAAAATGTCTTGTCAATGTAAATAAGAGAGCAGAACAAGGTGATGATAGAAAAGTTACCAATCTCATTAAATTATTGTCTAAAGAATATATTATTCCTGAGGGAGTTACTCCCATAGACATCAAGCATGAAATATCAAATAAGTTAAAAATTTAAGCCCCAATTAAGGGGCTTTTTAAGATTTAAAACATTGTATGCATTGGATTTTGAACTCTTGCTCGCTTACGAGCTTCTTCAAACTTTTCCATTGTTTTTTCGTAGACTTCTTCAGTAATTCCATATTTTTCAACAGCTAATTGTTTGGCATGTGAACTTGCCAACCACCAAACATCACTACTCATTACTTCATAGGTTAATGCTTCTAGCAATGAAAACAAAGCAACAATTGTTTCCTTTTCTGTTGGTTCTTTCTCTTTTTCATTAGTAATCTCAAATGAATCATTCTTACTAATAGCATTAGCAGGATTAACAATCAAATCATTATTATTGTAATTTTGCATTATATTTTCCTAACCGTTTAAGATGAATAATTATATCATTTTTATTCTTTAAAATCGTATATTCTTACAGTTTTTCTTATGTTATAATTTTCTAAAATCAATTAAGAAAGGCATATTCGTGAATATCAAACAAATGAATAAAAATGCTAAAAAATCTTATGAAAAACGTGTAGATGCTTGTAAAAGAAAGCATCGTCATCCTGACGAGTACACGGCAAGAGCAGCAGCAATGAACTCAATTCAGAAACATCAGAATATAGATACTCTATATGTCTATAATTGCCCTGTATGTTCAGGTTGGCACCTGACTAAAAGTAGTAAGGATCATACTATTGGGATTACTGAAGAAAATCCATTTAATGAATCAGCAGAAGATGAGTTCTTAAAAATTATTCAAACAGGTCCAATTAAAACCTTTAAAGAAGGAAATCCCAAACGTGGTAGGGATGACGCTTGGCTACATAATATGTGTTTAGAGTTAGAGGCGAAAAATTTAATTTATCGTTCTTATGATAATGAGTTAGAAATTGAATGGAAATTTAAAACAAAAAAAATGAAGAAAAAAGAAAAACAAGTCCAAAGTCAATCACATCATTATCTAATGTCAGCATAACAAAAAACCCCAATAGTTATTGGGGTTTCTTTTTAATACACTAGTGGAAAAATAAAATTTAGAACTTGGCTATGATTATTATTCTTAAATGAAGAAATCAATCTCACAAATTTAGCAGCACTCATTTCACAATCTTTATTGCCTTTAGCTGCATTTAATAATTCGTAGATTAAAGATTCAATTCTATGAGACATTACATTATGCTCCTTAATTGACATATCTTCAGGCATAGAAACTATAATTGCATTATTATTTATCTCTATATTAAAGATAAGAGGAGCAATTTTATAATATTTAGGCAATTTAGTTGCATCTAATATAGCTTTATTAGATTTTGTTTTATCTGCGAATAAAAATTCCATATAATTTTTTCTTTACTAATTTTTAAAGCTGAAGAATCTCAATAACTTTTTTATTACCATTATTAACTTCATTGATAATACTGCGACGATTGCTATTGAATAGCGACATGCAGCAACCAGCACCAAAAGCAGGCATAAAATCACTACCTGGTTGTTTTTTAATATATTCGTAACGACCACAGCGGTAAACTTCAAATCCCTCTCCACTTAGACCAACTTCCAAATATTCGCATTGGCTCTTTTCTTTAGACCAAATTCCGAATCCGCAAGGTCCAGTTTTGCAGCAAAGACCAGAGCCAACACAAGGAGATGCTTTATATTCTTCCATAGTATAATCCTGCAATTTTTAGATTCATTATTATAACATCATCTTTAAAATAAGGTATAAAAAATGTCAATTTATTGATAAAACTTTATATCTTATAAAATGCTAAACATATTTTTTCTACCACATGTTGATGTTTTGTGCTTAATAATTTTGTAACAAAAACAATCAGTCCTTGATGGCAAAAAATTTTCTAGTAAAATGTTTGTAGTCATATTCCTACATCAAAAATCTTTTTAGAATATAAAAATAATTGTTTTAGCAACATTTCAATCTATTTTTCATATTAATAAGAAACCAATATATCTGAGGATTATAAATAATCTCTATAAAACCTTATAGGGGTAATTATTAAATAGGTCATATCTTACATGATTGAAAATGTTGACTTACCTTTTCTACAGCGTAAAATTATAAATGTTGTTAAAAAAACGCAATAATTAATCACATATAGTAAGAAAGAATAGAACATATGAATTTAAAAAATGTAGTAGAAGCATTGAAAATAGAAATAAACACTTTTTGTACAGAAAATATCACTTTTAGATTATTTACAAGAAGTGATGCCTTTCCTTTATATCAAGCTACTCTCAATCCTGAGTTTAATAAAAAACTTGCATGGGGTCCCCCTGAATCTTTTGACGATGTTATTCTTCAAACAGATTTACTTATCAGAGAAATGATTTCTAATCAAAGTGTCATTGTTTCTATGGTAGAAAAAAATACTGGAGCATGGATTGGAATTATAAAATTAACTACTTATAAAGATAGTGTTATTCAAAGTTTATGGGTTCACCCTAATTATTGGAATAAGCCTATTATTGCTTTTGGTGCATGTGCAATTCTAGATATATTTTTTAGAGTATCAGGATTAAAAAAATTATATGCCAAATATATTATTGGACATGAGACTACGAAAAAAATCTTGCAAAGGAATGGTTGGAAATATATTTATAATGATCCTATTCAGCATACAAATGGTGAATTGATGGACTGTGAAGTTTATGAACTAACTTATGAAAAATGGTTAGAAAAAACAACAAAAACCAAGGTTTTTGAATACTAAAATATAATTATCATTATTAAATCCTCTAATTTTAGAGGATTTTTTTTATTTTAAATATTTTAATTGTTAAAACTGTTAAAATTGTTGACTAACGGCAAATATGCATTTATACTGGTGGTTTTTAAAACTTTGTCCTCATAAAATTTAGCGGAGAAATTTATGGAGTTGTACTATAGTCCCACCATTAGTCTTGAAGAAATTTTTAATAATATAAAATATTGTGTTGCTATTTGTACAGCAGACATGACTACTGTTGGCATTAACAAACCTTTTGCACAATTACATGGTTGCGAACCTAAAGATCTAATTGGGAAAAAAGCTACTGATATTTATCCTGATTTTAAAAAATCAGTATTCTATGAATGCTGTATGGAAACAATTAAAACGGGTAATACTATTACTAGGGTTGGCTATTCTGTTCCATTACAAGGATGGTATGCAATTAGGACACTTAAATATAGCAATGATTATTATGTTTTAATAGGACATGAAATTTCGAATGATAAAAGTTATGCGGGATTAGTTCCAATTTATGATTCTGTAACCTCTCTTTATAATCGTCATAAATTTGAAGATGACTTAACTTTAAAAATTGCTAATAAGAACCAATTTGGTTTAATTATTATTGATATTCTTAAACTTAAAAAAATTAATGAAATTTATGGGATTTTCCATGCAGATATGCTTTTGATGGAAATTGCTGGTAAATTGAGAATGAAATATAAAGACCCAGCACTTGAATTTTATAAAATATCTCCAGATAAATTTGCCATTACTTCTGACTCTTTAAAAGAACCATGTTTATCAACTATTCATGAAACTAGTAAATTATTTAATGAACAATATAAAATTTGCAATGATGTTATAAAAATTAATATTGCTATAGGGTTTAACTATTTTAATGATTTTAAAAAAGATTTACAAGCATTTATTCAAGAAACTGAAAATGCAGTAAATTTAGCGAAGTCACAAAAAACTCTATATTTTGAGCACAATGATAATATTCATCTATTAAATAAAAAAGATTTAATAAATGAAATAAAAGATGCATTGAAAAATAATGAATTTACTTTATATTATCAGCCTCAAATGGATTGCCTTAAGAATAAGATTTGTGGGGCTGAAGCATTAATTCGTTGGAACCATCCAACCAAAGGAATTTTAGCTCCTGGTTATTTTTTGGATTTAATTGAAGAGTTTGAATTAAATCACGAATTAGATCGTTATGTGATGAAACAAGTCTTTAAAGATTTTTCTTTTTTTAAGGCTAATAAAATTCCATTACCTATTTCATTTAATTTATCAACATCGTCATTATCCGATGATTCAATTGTTGATTACTTTGAAAAAGAATCTAAAAAAATTGATATCGATAATGATTTATTAACTGTAGAGATTAATGAATCTTCATTGATTGAGAGTGTAGAAAAAAGTAAAAAAATCATTACTAATTTTGCTGCTAAAGGATTAAAAATAGCAATTGATGATTTTGGTGCAGGATATTCTTCTTTCGGATATTTAGTAAGATACCCTACTGATTATTTAAAAATTGATAGACAATTTATTACAAATATTCACCAAAAGAATAATTTAAAAGAAATTGTACTGAATTTGATTAAAATGGCTCATAGCTTAAATATGTTAGTTGTGGCTGAAGGAGTAGAAATTGAAGAAGAAGCACAAATATTAAAAAAATATGGATGTGACATTATCCAAGGTTATTTTTATGGTAGACCGATGACAAAAGAACAGCT
>Ga0265780_10008232_pt1 | contig 12681 bp, 19 predicted proteins | sample P1T30metagenome_FD_192432 | JGI IMG/M metagenome (GOLD analysis project Ga0265780, IMG submission 192432) | Plant litter microbial communities from East Loma Ridge, Irvine, California - P1 T30 | ecosystem: Environmental > Terrestrial > Plant litter > Unclassified | place: USA: California...
ACATCCTCAAACCCCAATGAACGTCCTCCCTCCCTCATCTGATTCTCAAGCATACCTCAACCCCCCCTCCACTCCCTCCAACGCCCCATCCACCCGCCCCACCCTCCTCCCCGCCCTCTCCACCTCCTCAAGATACCTCGCGCCGCGCCCCTGCTCCCACGCAACCCCCGCGTCCCGGACCGCATCACGCGCTTCTTGGAGCAGCGCGGCGATGTCGTGCATGATCGGCTCGTAGCGGTGCTGGAGGTGGCGGTATGGCCGGCGCTCGAGCGAGGCGCGCAGGGTGCGGTGGTGGAGCGTGGAGGCGTGGATGTGGGCAGTCATTGTGCACATGGCGTTGATGAAGCAAGCGCGGTCGTAGGGGTGGGTGTTGTGGCGATGCATCTTGGGGATCTTTGGTGTGGTTGGGGGAGGAGGGAGAGGGTGTGGTTTATATGCTGGATGTATTTGGAGCGGCGATGTTGGTTTGCGCATATTTGTCGGTGTTGCTTTGTTCACGAATGGCTGGTAGGGGATGGAAGGTTGTCGTCTATCAAACAGTGTCAGAGGTGGGCTGGTGCGGAGATGAGGTATGGTTGAGGGGTCCAAGGCCTGGCATTATGTCCTGTTCACCTTCACCGAGCATCCACCTGTCCTGTGGTCATTGATAGTTGCTTAACGTGTTTTGGCATTCGTGTTTTGGCGTTCGTGATACCTTGCGTAACTGATCATCTGCTACAGTGCTGCTTACATTATCATACATCCAGGCTCCATCATAAACCTCGGACCAGCTCTGGTCAAGCAACGTGGTGCGCATCACATCCTCCACCCTGGCTAACATTGCCTCCTCTGCATTTCACACAGGACCAACCAAGTCGACCTTGCGGTGGTAGCCCATCAAACTGCCACTTATAGCAGTCGCTATGATAGACTCGACAGGCCTCTTCATCTTCAACGCAACGAGTGCAAGATTTCAGCGCATCCATCCCGTATTTCCCTCTCATCATCTCCTGGTGTACGACGCGTCGCAAGTACTGAAGCCTAGATGTGATAGTTGGCGTGACACCGTTGTACTGTGCGTTGATGTAGCGTTGGCATGCTTCCTCGAAGTCTTTCGTCCAGGTGTACTGTGTGACGCCTGCTGGAAGTCGGTGGTGAGCGCGGGGTGTGAATATGCCGTGATCACGATCTTGATCCCGTCCTGGGAGGGATGCGCGACGGCCCTGCTCACGTTCGAAAGCGTCTCGTTCGGCCAAGTCATCCTCATCGAGCATCTCACCGTATTCTTCACCGAAGCCACCCGCTTGATTAGACTCATCAAGTCGCTCCGGTAGCGCGGCGCGGACTCGTTTGATCATCTCAAAGGTGATCGTAGGCGACTCGACGTCTTGAACCCATCTCTTGTGCGGTTTTGGGCTCGAACCACTGGCCATGGGCGGCGACAACTGGCGCTTCGGAGCCGTGCCCGGTCTGAATGTAATAGCCAGGAAGTGTGGGATGAGTCGAAGCGCACCCTCTGTGAGCAGGTTCGACTTGAAGTAGGCGCCTTGATCCCACAAGCGCGGCTTGAGCTTGACGTTGCAGTGGTCGTGGGACTCCAGGTGGAAGTGTAGCATGTGTGTTGCGGGGTCCTGCTCGAAGTGCAAGAACGTGACATCCTGCAGCCTCTGTTCCCGTTGAATTACAGCCAATAAGAAAGAAATCGAGACGCCAGTGTAATGCAAGAAAGAACTAAGAGATCCAAACGCTGAGATATAGAGAGAGGTGTACTTACGCTGTACTTGTCGAAGACTCCGCAAAGGCAAACGTCGTCGTTTGCCGCCTTCTCACCACCGACGCGCTGGTTGAGAATACGCACCAGCGGCGTATCAATGCTCTCACTGGGTAAGAGACTCATTTTTGAAGGGTGTTTGCGCTGCGCGCCAGTTGTGTTGTGATGGAGAGACAAAGTCGTGCGCGTTGCATAGGTGGCAGACTTTGCGCATCAAAACCGTCTCCATGCCGACTAGGCAGTAACAAACGGCCACGCGAAGCGCCTGTCACATGACAGCCTTCCGCTTTCACCTCAACGGCTGTCAAATAGAAGAGTGACCCAAAAAATAAACCGAGCATAAAGGGAAGGAATTTTCAATGCTGTATATGGAGAGCTTAGGAAGATATAGCTTAGATACGGTGATTGAACAGGAAGAAGAGCGTTACTTATATATACCTGAAGCAAACAAGTGCTGCTTGTCTCATGGCTATGTGGTCGTCAAAAGCGCAGGTGGCAGATGTACAATTGACCACGTTCCGGCAGATGAAGCAGCTGATCTTGACGATGACCTGGGATCAGTATGAATGAACACCTGACTCCCAAAGATACAGCCTGGAGGCATTTGCGGCCTTGATAAAGGACTTCGAATAGTCAATGGAGGCGTGGATACCTCCTCACTGCACTATTAGAGAGATGGAGCGATGATCTTGATCAATTGAACTCATTCAGGCTACAAGACGATGAAGTGAAATCGAATGACAGGAGATACTTGAGAGGTTGAGACAGCTATGTGGGAATGCAATGTGAGAAGACGACAACGAAGTGACAGGGGAAAAGCATCGATGCAAGACTGCACAATCGTCCAGGGTGCGGATGAGTCGGATGGACCATAGCTTGCTTACAGCAAGGAGATCTGCCGATGAGGTGTTTATGTTAGATCAGGGGAAAGGGCCAGCACTTTGTCATCGCCAACATCCTCAACCGTGTCGTTTTCATTCCTCCCTGACATTCACGCCTTGCTACGGTCTCCGATCGTGTCGGCGAGTGCGTTGCTGCTGCGCCGCATGCTGCGCCTCAGCACCGTGCCTGTGGTGTTTGAGGTCGAGGGGAAAGGCCCGCTCCCGGAGTGAAGATCTACCAGCCCGGCAAGCTTTGCTAGCTTTGCTTGGCGAAGCTTGCTTGCCGCCCGCCTTCAGCCGCGTCACCGATGCCCCTTTGCGGGGTCGAAGAATGCATCAATATGCACGTCGCAACTCCTCCTGGCCCATAGAATTCCATCTGTTTGCTTTGTGTGATGCTCAGGCGGTTTGAAGATGCCAGGTCATCGCGGAGATGACGCCGTATCCACGGGCCAGAGCGCGCCACACCAACACCGCCTCAATCGCGAATGGCCGAGCTCAATGCGCGCATGCGATCCGGACCGACCCAGCTATGCCTAAATTGGTGAGCGATTTGGATATGCTGCAGAGATGCGTTTGATGAGGACGCAGTGGCCAGTCGTCGCGGTGATAAATACCGCATGTCACCCCGCTGTCGTCAGCCACATCTGCTATCAAACAAACTCCTTCCCACCTCTTCATCACTCACATACTCGCCGAGATGGGCTTCCTCAGCGAATTGGTCCATGACTTCACTGGCAAGTCGTCAGAACATTCAAGTCAGCCACAAGGCGGTCAGCCAATGTCGGGCGCATCACAGGGCCCCCCACCAGTGTCACCGCCATGGTACGCTGAGTGGGATGGCCGCGAGAACCGCTGGCTATTCGTCAACCAGCAGAGCGGCGAGCGCACCTTCAACTACCCTGGCCCAGGCTATGCACAGCAGCAAGGCAGCTATGGCGGCCCCCAAGGTGGTTACGGATACGGCCAGGGCGGATACAGCAACCAGGGCGCCTACAACCAAAGCTCATACAACCCAACCAACAACTACCAGCAGCAAGAAGAGCAGAAGAAGCAAGGCGGCAATGGATGGAAGTATGCAGCAGCAGGCGTGGCCGGTGTCGCTGGCGGTGCGCTCCTAATGCACGAGGGTGAAAACATCGGTACGTTCCCGCCTCACACATGTCACATACTCCCCTAATCATACAATCTAGAGGACGACTTTGAGCGCGACAAGTACGCCGTCGAAAACCGCGTCGACGAATTCGGCAACGACATCTCCAACCTGCCCGAGAACGCTGCAAACTGGACCGGCGAGCAAGTCGGGCGCGTCGAGAACTTCGACGACCGCGTGGAGAACCGCTTCGACAACGCTGTCGACGACGTCGAGGACTTCCCAGAGAACGCCGCGCGCTGGACTGGCGAGAAGGTGCAGGAGGTCGAGGATATCCCGCAGGATATTGAGAACAGGTGGGACGATGCGGAGGACGATGTTGCGGCTTTTGGCGGGCGTATGGATCAGGCTTATGATGACGGGAGGGACGAGCAGAGGTACGACGACGACAGGAACGACGACTGGTGATCGATAAATGTCGGGGGTGCGTACGTGTAGGATTTTGTAGGATTTAACGAGGGGCAGGAGCTGGGGCGATTCAGGTTCTTGGAGGTAGCGAATGGGAAATTGAAGAGTTTTAGTTCCACCATTGCTGCCGACTCCCGAGGTCGTCTGACGTTGGTCAGCCCACAAGGCGGACGCTGCGCGTGCCAAGAGACCTGCGTAAAAGGACCCGAGCGCGCAAGGGAACTTTCTGAGATTGCACTGTGCAGTACTGATTCGGATGCAAAGCGCATCCTCATTTTATTTCTGCACATGCCGCAACATCACTTGTATGGTTGTAGCACAAGTGCAACGAAAGACTGTGGCCGTGAAGGATATCGCACGTGACTCTTAGCGCTCACATGCCGCCCCATCTCCACATCTGCATCCTCTCCAAACCCCCGAAAATACGCCTTACCATCTTACTACAGCGATCCCACAACTGCGCCCACCCCGCCCCAGCGGCTCAGTCGCAATTTCCCACCTGCGACACAAATCCTTCGCTGTGCCAGCATTCCCTCACCAATCCCATCCCCGCCGTTCACAGTGCGCACCCCAGCTGCACGTCAGCGCACGCCCGACGCGAGTCCCAGCGCGCGCGCCGTCAGAAAAATGCGACGCGCTGATTGGCGCGCGACCCAGGCGTCCCAAACGCAAACGAGGCGCAGCGAGGCGTTGGGTGGTAAACTTACCCCGGCATGTCAGACTTGGCAGAGGCATGTCATACTCCGGTCCTCACCTAACACTCCGGTCCGGGGGGGAGTGGAAAATGCGTAGGATATGTATGTCTGTTGCCCGGCTCTCGTGTGTTGTGTGCTGTTCGATATGGCTGTCCTAACACCGTTTTTGCTCCGCAGCGTCATTGCGGTTTCTTCGATTTTACTTACGATTCTTTCGGGTGTGGCGATATATAAGTGCGTTTTTGCGGTCGTGCTGCTTGACAAGCATCTTCCGCTCGACGGATATGTCTGGGTGGATATACTGGGCAGGGCGGGGAGTGGGAAGCCGGAGAGGCATGTTGTCAATTTGAGGTTGGGCTCGGAGTGTGAGGTTGCTGTTTGGATTGCGGCGGGATGTGGAATCTTCGCTGGTGTGATGGGTATTTTGAGGGCGTTGTTTGAAGAGTGGCAGAGGTGGAGAGGTAGCGGGAAGGCGAGTTGTGCTGATCAGCTGGTGCGGTATGATGAATACTAATGTAGTGAAGGACTATCAGCAGCTTGCGGTTTCGAGGACATTGAAGTCACTGCGCTACGTTGCATGCAGCTTCGCCGTTGTCGCCTTGGTTGGGAGCGCTGTGTCTGCGGTATATTCGACGCTCCACCGTGACGCTGTCCGGAGAAACACCTGCCACTGGACAATGGGCGAGCACCACGATGCAACGCTGAAATGCACGCGAGAACTTGCCGTCTGCGAGGTATCTCCGTATCTCGTAAAACCAAATCTCAGCGAGCAAGCCATAGGGTCGAGACAGAAGGCCTGTGGACAACTAGTACGTGTCCTATCGATCAACTCAAGGACTTGACGACTGACTTCTGACACAGCAACATTCGAGAAAGTCTTTGATATTCTTAGTGTTTCTGTCAATGGTCCTTGTTGTAGGCTATGGAACTCAAACTTATCTGGCCAGGAGAGAAGAAAAGATGTTACTGGGTGTGGAGGAAAAGACCGTTCCCGTGCGATCGAGCAGTGATTCGCAGAGCAGCCGGTCTTCACGCTCTTCCTGGGGCTCGAGTGATGGCCAGAGAATAGAAAAGGCCGAATGAACCCAATGTTCGTACCATTCAATTTCACCAAACTTTTTCGAACCGCCCAAGAAGTCGCACCTAAGCCGACAGTACAACGCCTCTCACTAAAAGCCGCTGCCCTTGCCCATGTATCCAGGCACTTCTCGGGCGTCCTCAGCACTTCCGTGACCTTGACCCTCCGCATAGCCCGCGAGACGACCCTGCAAATATCCAGATTTCGTGCCTTCCTGGACTCCAACCTTGCGGCCTTGCTCGAAGCCTTGCTTGAAGCCATCCTCGGTGCCGACATAGTTACCCTGCATCATTCCATCGCGGTAGGCTTTCTGGAGCTGCGCCTCGTAGTAGGCTTTCTGGAGCCTGATCGCGTCGGCAGTGGCAGGGGCGATGGGAGCCGCGGAAACAGCTGGACCTCTGCTTTGCGGTGGGGTATAGGTAGAAGCGGATGGGTTAAGACGGCTCGATGGAGTGTCCGGGCTCCTCATCGTCGACATGTTCGAAGTCTCCCGGGTATGGTTGCGAATCGTAGGCGAGCCGGTCGCAATCGCCGCCACAGAGGGCTTAGGCGTCTCTGGGCCATCGCTGTGGATTGAGTCGCAACCAGAAAGCTCGCTCGTTAGCGATAGTGTTTCGCAAGTAGGTCGCGATTGCGTACCTTGGTGTCGGTCTTCTGAGCCGAAACCTCAAGTTTTGCCGAAAGCGCATCGCCAGAGTTGAACTTGTTAGCCTCTTGCGCGCTACGCAGGAGTGCATCTAAACGCTCGCTGACACTGAGGGCGGAGTTGCTGGACATGATATCGAGGTTGTTGAATTGTCGTGTTGTTCCTTGTCTGGTATTGCGATACCTAGCCCTCGAGGTACCTAGTCCCGCGTCGACAGGTGATACGCAGAATGAAATCCAGAAGGAAGTAGAACCACAAATTGCTGGCGATGTGAGATCAGGTCGCGTGGTTTGATGCGCTGACGTAACGCTGTTTTCTCTTGTTGCGGGAAGTGAGTCGATCTTGCAAACGGCAGTAGCCACGATGCGACAAATCTTCATCACGTGGACACCTCACAGCACTGGGGACTTAGCGGAGCCTGAATGTATACGCAGCACCAAGATCTTCCACTAGATTCAATCAGAAATATTTGAATATATACAGGCTACCGCTTCACCTCTTCTCTAGAGGAAACGCTGCCTAGCATTCCAAAGGTGTACACTGCCAAACGTCCACGCAACCTCCCTCGCTGTCCCCGCCAACAACTCGAATCAGTCTCTCTCGGCGTTCGAGATGACGAGCTTCGTCCAGGCAAGCTTGATGAAGACGCCAGGCCCGGCCATGATATGCAGAGCGAGGATGGCAGCGGTGTTATGTTGATGCAGACAAGAGCACTACGAACTGTCGACAAACAGCTACAGCGCAGCCGCTGTCAATCCTCAAGCTCTCCACTATTCTGTACAACACAATGAATGCATCTGAAGGGGAAATCTCCAGTACCAGAAGGCAGCAAGCCTCTTTGCCCAACAATTTGTTGTGCACCAAAACTCTGTATGAAAGTCGACAACTGTGGAATGCTATTTGCTAACGATGTCCGCAGATCGAAAGCGCTGTTCCGATCCTACTCCAAAATGATGATGTCTTCGACGCCAATACGCCTCACATAGCAATTGTTATCGAATTCAAGACCAGTTGCACGACAATACTCCCTCTCGTTATCACGCTCGCAGCAGTAGCGCTTGGCCAGATCCTCCGGAACAGATGTCCGCTGCTATTGCAACTGACGTGAGACGATCAATTCACTTCGAGGTAGCGCAGAGATGGTGGTCAGCTCGATTCATGCCGCCTGCGTTCTGTCCACCTTTATTTGGACGACCTCGGAATCGCTCACCAATCTTCATCACTGAATCTCCAATCACCTTGACTTGGATGACTCCAGAAGTCCCAAATCTCGACCACAAGACCTTGCCCATTTTGAGTTGTTTGATTGTCCTTTCTTTCGAAGCTTTCTAGCCTCAATAGCCTCCTGCTACTAACTACGGGCGCTTAATCTTTCCTTGGCTAGATACAGCGCTGGGTTTTCTCTTCACTTACCTATGCGAACAGTGTCCCTACATAGAACTATAGGTCTTGGCTGTTGATTGTGTGCACGAAAGGAGATTTTGGTCAATCTTGGCGATGAACGCGTGGTAGTCCACAACATCATCAATTTCGCTAGCGCGTCACGCTAAATGGCGATGTGTTGTGACATGGGATGATGCGCCGCGAACCTTCACACAAACATCATTCAGCAGCAGTTAACCAACACGATGGCCCATTCAGACACTTCAGCTAGGGTGGACTTGGATGACAGACTGGAACGCGTACAAAAGCGTCTTGGCTTGTACCAGGAGAAAATCGACAGAGTTGCAGACGTGCTTGACAATTACCACATCAACGGAGTCGATGCATCTGACGCGCGATGTCAAGAGTATCATCAGAAATTGCAAAACTATCGCCGGCAGGTTGTTCATCTGAAGAAGCAATAGGGAGCGATATTGAAAGAGAAGGAGCGCGACGCAAAGCGCGCCGTAGATGAAAGGCACCGGCGAGCAATGGCCGAAGCTGAAAGTCATCGGCAAGCAGCGATCGCGAGATATGGGATAGAAGCGAGCATCAAGAGTGCAGAAAGTCGCGCGTATGAGTACGCTCGACCAGATGCAAGCAAAGGAATATACGTACCGGCAGCGGCATTCCCATCTCACCGTCGAGCTCCTGTCGTGCCCATGGGCCCAATGAAACGCGCCCGAATGACTCAAATAACCCATGAGCATGCACGACTCACATCAGGCCGTCAGCCCGTTAATCCCTTCGCCGTAGACTTCCAAGATGGCCACGCTTTCAGCCGAGGCCAGCTCATTCTCCTGCAACGAATTTGCGAGAAGCCCCAGCTAGTCGACTATTACCTACACACCAAGTTCTTCCTTGAGGAAACGCACCACGATTTTGTGGACGGAACTGGTGTCAGTGCGAAGGCCGCAATGGACCAGTATTATGAAGCAGCCGAGGCGGGAACTTGCAATCCATCATCGCAGGAGATGCAAGGCCTACACAACGACATCGCGCAGCAAGAGACCTTATCAGACCAAGCGAAACTTGTCCTCTTGATGGTTACATTTGTCCCACATGGCCGCTACACTACCTTTAACGCCATGCGAGAATGGATACATGATGCCCGCCACATGTGTGCTGATTCGCATATCGCCAGCGCCTTAAAGAAGGGGGCTTTGCTGTTTTCGCTTGAAGACATACCCATGCACCGCATTGTGCGGCGCAATGGAGGTCTTGGTAACTTCAATGGAAGAGCTTGTGACTGGGGAGATCACCTTCCCGAGTACGACGATGACACTCGTGAAGCATATGGCAAGAAGAGGGCGGTCGGCTCGACAAGAATGGGAGAATCTTGGGTGGCAGGCTGGAGTTTCACAAGGTTGAAGAAGAGATGAAGGGGACGATGGTAGAGAAATATATCAGGGGCTTCCCACACCGATTCGGCGGGTGGAACTAATGATCCGGGTTGCAGCATTTCACGCTTTCTTGGTACGATGCTACCGAAACGTTCTCGCTTCACTCATGTAGCAAGGAATTGAGCTGCGCAGCCCGTCGAATACGCACGTATCTGGACTGCGTAGATTTGTTGACGATGACCGCCCACGACATGTCTCAGTCGTGACAAAGCGATGTGACGCAACACGCTTGTGATGATGCCTCGTCACCTCAACATCACTACACAGCTGGAATTCCATCAGCGCTCTTCAATATTGCGCGGCTGTCGAACCAACTTCGCCGGCTCACTGCAGGCCTCAACTTCCCCAAACGACCAACCAACAATACCACCATGCGCACATTCGCCTGGGAAAGACACGACGAGCTCATCTCCAAATGCTCCTACCTAGCCCACGACCTCCAACCCCTCGCCGACCGAGCCGAAGCACGCATCGCAAAACAAGACAAACGCGACACCAGCGGCGAGTACCACGCCTCCATCGTCAAGAAATGGATTTTCCTGCAGGGAATCAACCGCATGGCACGGGAAACTGGGAACTTGTGTGAATGGGAGCTACGAGGACGGATAGCGGAGCGAACGCACTCGCCGTTCGACGCGGAGCTTGCGATACATTCGAGATATGCGTGGGCGCTGGATATGGGCGGGCAGGTTTGGGTGTCGCCGTTGAGGGCGTTGGTGCAGCTGGAGAAGGCGCTGGAGGTGGCGCTGGTGCGGGTTTCGGAGATTTGATGGGTTTGGTGGGATGAGATGTGCTGGCTGGTCAGCGTGAATGGAGTATTTGATGCCACGTGGAGGTGGCATAAAAGAAGTGAGAAACATGCGTATTCGCAATAGCAATACATGTTCTTGTTGCAAAGTCACAAGCATCCTTGGTATGCAGCGTATCTCACGTCCCGTTGTGTATGATCTTACTTCGCGATGCAAGGACTGGGATGATTACGAGATCGCTAATTGACTGACCCAATACTAACTGCACATTAAAGTGAGAGCTCCTGCTATATCCCCAAATAAACGATGCTTCGGGGTATTGCAAGGGGAGGGCTTTCCGCTCAAAGCCCTGCAATGAATAGTGGTTACCCTTCACCTCACCCACTATGTATGTTGGCTTACATGACACCGATGCTTGGAAGTTCGACTTTGAGACACGGTTAGCTGCACATGTGTATGAACATGGCTGGTTCCTATTTTGCAATGTGCGGGGTCCGTGATCGCTGTCCTGGGCGCACCTTCTCACGGTCAGGCACGGTGTGCCTGCTCTGGTGTGTTAGCGCGTGAATATTGGAGCCTTCCTCGCTACCTCACCTTCCACCACCTTCCACCACCTTCCACCACCTTCAACCACCTCACCCCCATCACATTCTCCATCAAACGCCGCTCGCATTTACTCTATCCTGTGATCCACCGCTTGTTATTCCCTCTCTCTCTCACACACGCAACAAATCGGAGAAGAATGGACAACTCCGCTTTCCTGCCAATCCCGAACGCAGATTATATACGACTCGGTTCGATTGAACATGTCACCGATAACATGGCTCCAGCCATATTTCACCAGAGGTTCGCCATCGCCTTCGGAACGCACATGACGAACAGTACGACACCATCGAAGAGGCCGAGCAGGCTGGGCTCGTGTTCTTCTTGAACCGATTTGGCACGGCGATTCTGCCATCAAGACTTATCATGACGCCTCCGACACACGATATTTGTTCGCATCCATGAAATCCCGGCGTGTCTGAAACAAAACACTGGCCAATTCAAGGAAAAGGGCCGTGCGATCAACCCGAGGATGATTGGGTTGATCGACGGCAACGTGTTGAATGCCATGTGGTGCATGACGGAGATGTTGACTAGTGAGGTCTGCCCGAAGGGTGCAGAGTGCGACCACTCGCACTGCCCACCGGACCGAGCGACCGTCTCTTTCTTCTTGCGCATCGGCACGATCCTGGAAGCAAACCAATACTCTGGTCGCAACTTCGTTTTTAATGTCATGAAGTACTATGTCCTCAAGTACTGGTCCAAGAACAGGACTCCAATCCTATCACCGACACCGATCGGTACCCCACTCCAGACAATGCCGCCAACCCAGCGGTATCCGCTGCGTTTCGCCTTCGAATTACCCGCCAACTTCACACATGGTGTACAAGCTGAGGAGATCTTCGACGAATGGGAAAGAGAAAGAGCGTCTGCGTGTCATGTCTCGACGGGACTCCATTGGTTCTGTTGCCACTAACATCACGGAGAAATTAATGCGCGAGCAGTAGAGGTGGGACAGAGGCGGAACGGAGGCGGGACAGACACTCGGGTAGTTTATGTACATGCGAGGACTGCAAGGTAGAAGTTTAAGCACATTCGAACTCTACAGTATAGCAATACAATCTTCATCTAGTTTTGCACTTTGACTTCGCCAAACACTCTTCATCTACTATTGTATTCGTGCACTATGCTTTGAATATTAGGATATTACAATAGTTGTTCAAACAACTATGTACTCGGCCGCTTGCGCCTCAAGTTCGTGTAAATCAGCGCGGGGTCAATACAGGTGTTCCCTACCCAGGTTTCGCACATGCACAGTATAAAGTAGAGCATTCTCGAGGATAGCATACATATTATCATGTTTGATTATGCCGCTATGGGTTCATTTGCGAGACTGAGAGGGGGTGCTATCAAGAAATCGGCTAAGGGTGCGATAGTTATTAAGGCTATGGTACAGTTGTGCTACACGAATGAAATTATCTATGATAACAGTGCTCTCCCTGAGTACCAAGAGTTCAACATCCGGATTCGTATGACGCGAGCGTCGACTCACTCTGGGGAGCCGAATCGAGTACCCTCGCCAAAACTCGGACAAAGTCGTTCAAGACCTTTGTGTCGTTCTCCGCTATGTGCAACTTTTCGAGTCCTTGACCAAATAGCTTCAGAGCTACCTCTTTAAGCGTGAAGTTCTTCGGCTTTTGCTCTGCACTAACTATGCACTTCTGTAGTACGTACTGTATGGTTACAGGATTCATGCAAGTGTATGGTACTGAACCAATGTGAAAGGAAAGTCCTGTCGAGCAGTGTTTAGGACTAGGATGTCGTCCTGGCTGGTGAACACCTTCCACGTGATAGCCATATCGACATTGTTCATTCCATAGCTCAATAGCGCGTGAGTGTTGGGGTTAAACCCAAGCTCTAGGATCTTGCTGCGGATCTGCCAAAAAAAGTTAG
>Ga0265780_10008233_pt1 | contig 12681 bp, 9 predicted proteins | sample P1T30metagenome_FD_192432 | JGI IMG/M metagenome (GOLD analysis project Ga0265780, IMG submission 192432) | Plant litter microbial communities from East Loma Ridge, Irvine, California - P1 T30 | ecosystem: Environmental > Terrestrial > Plant litter > Unclassified | place: USA: California...
AAGAGCGCGCCGCTCGACCCGCTGCGCCTTGCCGCGGTCGAACGCATGGCGCGCGCCAGCCGCTACACCGGCCTGGCGATGTTCGAGTTCAAAGTTGATCCGGCTACCAATGGCTGGATCCTGATCGAAGTCAATGCGCGCCCGTGGGGTTCGCTGCCACTGCCGGTATCGATCGGCGTCGATTTCCCGTTCCGCCTGTACCGTCTTCTGGCGCTTGGCGAGCCGACTGCCCCTGTCGACTATCCGGTGGGCCGCTACTGCCGGAATCTGATCCTCGACATGTGGCAGACCAGAGCGGGCGCGGCGCGCCTGTTGCGCAGCCCCGGTCGCCTGGCGCTGCATTGCCTGAACTGGGGATGGGGTTTCCACCGCGTGCTGATCGGACGCGAGCACCACGATACGCTGGTGCTTGACGATCCGGCACCGGGGTGGCAAGAGCTGCGCGAACTGGTCGCTGGGCGATTCAAGCGGCGCAGCGCCCAGGCAGGGTCGGTTGCGCAGATCGGTGAGTCGTTGCCGCAGCGCCTGGCCGGACTGTTCGCGGCCAACCCGCAACGTCCCCTCAATGTGCTGTACGTATGTCAGGGCAACATCAACCGCAGCAGTTATGCCGAACTCAAATCCGGCCAGCTGTTCGGCGGCAGCGCGCGCTTCGCTTCGGCTGGCATGCTGCCGCGGAACCAGCGTGCTTCACCTGCCGTGGCGATCGCGGCGGCGGCACGGCGCGGCGTTGACATGTCGGCGCATCGCTCGCGCCACGCCAGCCGTGCAATGCTCGAAGAAGCCGACGTTGTGATCGCGTTCGACCGCATCAATCTCGACAGCATCGCGGCACGGTATCCACGTTTGACGAACCGGGTGTTCTTGCTTGGCGAAGCCGGCGCAGCAGCCGGCAGCGACGGCCAGATTCTCGACCCGGAGGGCAAGGACGACGGTACGTTTCAGGCGACCTATGAGCGCATCGATGCGTGCCTGGCCACCCTGGCCCAGGCAGCGCAGGTGTCCGCAACGATTCCAAGGGATACCGGTCAATGCTGAGAAAAGCCACCCATACGCCGGCGCGCCTGGACCCGGAAGCCCGCCCTGTGCTGGTCGTCATTGTCGATACCGAGGAAGAATTCGACTGGACGAAAGCCTTCGACCGCGCCAGCGTCGGCACCAGTTCGATCGCCGGCCAGCCGCTGATGCACGAGCGCGTCTACGATCGCCTCGGCATCGTTCCGACCTATGTAATCGACTGGCCGGTGGCAACCACGCCGGCCTCTGTGGCTGTGCTGAGCGGCCTGCTGGCATCGGGGCGCTGCGAAATCGGTACCCACCTGCACCCGTGGGTGTCACCGCCATATGACGAAGAAGTTTCGACTTTTCATTCCTATGCTGGCAACTTGCCGCGCCAGCTCGAGCACGACAAGCTGCGCCTCCTGACCGAGGCAATCACGCGTTCATTCGGGCAGGCGCCGGTCACGTTCAAGGCCGGTCGCTACGGCCTGGGCGCGCATACGGCTGAATCGATTGCCGAATTGGGCTACAGAATCGATGCCAGCGTGGTGCCCTACAGTGCCTTCACCGGCGATGGCGGTCCGGATTTCCGTGCATTCGACGAGCATCCGTACTGGTTCGAAGCCGGTGGACGCGAGCTGCTTGAGTTGCCAGTCACGACCGGTTACGCTGGATGGCTGCGCAGTCAGGGCGCGGCGCTGTACGATCTGGCGCAGCAGGGCTGGGCGCGCAAGGCGCGCGTGGGCGGCATTCTGTCGCGCAGCGGCGCGCTCGAACGCATTCGACTGAGTCCCGAAGTGGCCAGCGGCGCAGAGATGCGGCGCCTGAGTAGCGCGCTTCACCGCGCCGGCTGCCAGGTTTTTTCGCTCACCTATCACAGCCCTTCCATGGTGCCGGGCCACACCCCTTATGTGCGCAGTGCCGCTGACCTGGAACGCTTCATCACGACCGTGCATGATTATTGCGTCTGGTTCCGGGACGAGCTTGGGGGCGAGTTCATGAGCGTGACAGGACTGGCCGCCCGGCTGCAGTCACAGGCCAATGCCCGCCACAATGCGCCGAGCCCTGGCGCAACTGCGCCCATTGGTCAGCCTGGCGCTTGACCATTTGTCAATGACTTCCATGGACACCACCGGTCTCTTTCCAGCCTTCTCGGTGATCATCCCGAGCTATAACAACGGCGCCACGCTGGCGCGCGCGATCATGTCGGTGCTCGCGCAGACCCATGCGGCGCACGAGATCATCGTCGTCGACGATGGCTCGACTGACGACACGGCTGCGGTGGTGCGCCAATTCGGGGAGCGGGTCACCTATCTCCACCAGCCCAACGCCGGCGTGTCGGCCGCGCGCAATACTGGCATGGCAGCGGCCAGTGGTGACTGGCTGGCTTTTGTCGATGCCGACGACGAATTTGCACCCGAGCGCCTGGCAGCGCATGCGCGCTGGATCCGGGATGAGCCAGATCTCGATTTTCTGCTGGCCGACCAGGAAGCGCGCGACCCGAGCGGTACGCTGCTGTGGACGAATATCGCCGGCTGCGAGGCTGGCCGCAAATTACTTGCCCGAGGTGGCAATGCCGAGCGAATCCCCATGGACGAAGCCGATTTTGAGGACCTGATCGGCGATGGTTTCATGGAAGTGCGCACCATCAGCTTTCCGCGTGAGAAGTTCGAGCGCTTGGGCGGCTTTCCGCTCGGGCACAAAATCGGTGAGGACCTGCATCTGTTCATTCGCCTGGTTGCCGACAGCAAGAAGGCCGGCGTTGTGCCGCGACCGCTGGCGACGTACTACATCTATCCGACCAGCGCGCTACGCAGGGACCCCGTCGCAGCGGCGGCGCTGTTTGTGATCTCGCTCGATTCGCTGGCCGGCCAGTTGCAAGGCGCGTGTGCACCGGTACGCCGGGGCTATGGCGCCAAGCGCCACGCGGTGCGCATGCAACTGGCGCATGCCTATTTGCGCGCGGGACGCCACCGCGATGCGGTGCAGGCCATCCTGGTCTCGCTTGCCGTCTATCCTTCGCTGCGTACGCTGCGTGACGTGCTGTCGATTGCGCGCGGACTGCCCAGATCGCACGCGGCGACCAGGCAGCTGCCCTGATCGGAACGGCAGCGCCAGCCCGCCTTTAGCTGCGGGCTCCCAGCGCATGCAGGCGGCGCAGTGCCGCCCAGCGGTAGGCATTGACGTGGTACATCGTACGCACCTCGTCGGTCCAGCGCAGATGCCATTCCATGACGCGACCATAGAATTCGATCCGCTCGATTGTGCCCGCCTCGAACATGCCGCGGCAGGCGTCTTCCCGCATCAGGAGGGCAGGCGAGAACTGGCGTCCCAGCGTCTCGTCATACGCGGTCTTGAGTACTACTACACACCCGCCGCCTTCGACGCACAGGTCCATCGCCGCCAACTGCTCGCCGAGATAGTAGCGATACACGCTGGCGCGGCCGATTGCCGCGAACCCTTCGAGCAGTGTCCGGTAGAAGCGCCCCTGCACATTGTCCGGATCGACGGCAGTGCCCTCCGCGGCTTTCCAGCCAGTTGTTTCCAGGCGACCGTAGTCGGCGACCGCCGCTGCCATTTCGTGCGGCTCGCGGCTGATCTCCAAACGCGTGACCACGCCTTCCTGGAGCAGACGTGCCCGCTGTTTCTTCAGGTTGGCACGCAGGTTCTTGCCGCGTGCATTCCAGTAGCTTTCGAAGTTACGGTCGATACTGATACGTGCGGTCTGGATGTAGTCAAACGTACATACGGTGGCGGTATCGGGCGCGCGCTCCATGAGCATCGGATCGCATTGGGTCAGGCCCAGCATCAGTGCAGGCGCCGGCAACGCGCGCAACAGGCTGTGCAGCGCCGGGGCAAGGGAATGCGCATCATGCTGCAACCAGAATCCGACCGGCGCCTGCGCCGGCTGAAAAGTCTCCCAGACGCCAAGGCGGGCGGGCGTGATTATGGCCATGGCATCGACCGCTGCGCCGTCGGTATGCCAGGCGAGCAGTTCCTTGCCTGTGCCGAAGACAGACAGCGCGGCGGCCACGAATTCGGGCGCAAGCAGTGGCGATGCGGCGCTGCTCCCGTGCAGGGCGCGCCAGCGATCGCCATGCGCAGTGGGTTTCGCGAATGCGGCAGTTGCAGGGACGGTATGCCAGCTCATGTTAGCACCGCCAGCGCCTGGCGCACGGTCGCTGCCAGCCAGGCGCGTTCTGTGTCGTTCAGTTCCTGATGGCAGGGCAGACCGACCAGCCGGCGGCCCAGGTCTACGCTGTTGGCGCAGACATTGGCATCGACGCCGGGCCACAGGCTGTGACCGAAGCGCACGAACGGCACGCCAGCCTGTTCGAGGGTTGCACATAGCGCGTCGGGCTGGTTTGCCAGCAGCGGAAAGATCCACGGACAGGCGCCCTCGGGGAGCGCTGCAAACAGGGGGCGTATGCCCGGCGCGCCGGCAAGAAGCCGGTCAAGTTCCAGGTAGTTACGCCGGCGCGCATCGACAATGCGGCCCAACGCCGCGCGGCGTAGCACCGTGCGCGAGAACCACGATGAACGCTTGTCGATCCAGCGCGGATCGAACTCGAAACTGCTGTCGGACGATGACGGCGCCAGCGTCGTCGCGCCGGGCTGGCCTGCGCGTGCGCCGCGTGCCTTCACTCGCTGCCACAGCGCTGACTTGAGCCATAGAGGAATCGCCAGCGCCAGGCGCACCAGCGGCAGACGGCCATGGACGAAGCTCGCTTCGAGCGCGTTCAGCGCAGCCTTGCCTTCGAACCCCGCGCCCGCCGCGCGCAGCTCCCCTGACAATGCGTGGCGATGCGAGACCAGACAGCCGCCTTCGTAGATTGGAAAGAACTTCATGCTGCTGCCAATGGCGTAGTCGCCGCTGGTGCCAACCGCAACACCGTCGCGTTCGCCGAAGAAGCAGTGCGCGCAGTCTTCCAATAAACCGGCGCCGTGCTGGTCGCACAAGGCACGCAGGCCGCTCAGCTCTTGCGGAAAGCCGAAGAAATGCGTGGCCATGACCGCCTTGGCGCCAGAGCAGAGCCCGGCGGCGATATCAACCAGGTCAGGACTGGTATCGGGATGGATGCGGTAGAACACCACCTTCGCGCCGCGCCAGTGCACTGGCGGAATCATCGACTGGCTGTGATATGCCGGTACCAGGACGGTATCGCCGGGGCCGACACCCAGCGCGCGCAGCGCCATGCCAATGGCGATGCGTCCGCTCGTGACCAGGAGTGCACTCTCGCTGTCAAGCAGGGAGGGCAGGCGCGCCCGCCGTTTGCCCAGAAACGTCGTCAGCGACAGAACAGGTACGGACGGAATGCGACGGCGAACGGCAGCGCTGATGTGTATGCTTGGCATCATCGAAATATAACATGGCGTCCCTTGCCCCGGAGACAGGCAGCTTTCTCCAACACGCTCATCCTGAGCTGGTAAGATGGTGAGTGCGCCAGCGGCGCCATGTCACATCATTTCCAAGCGGGCAAAGGCCCGGACCGCGATGACTTACCTGATCCACGACAGCATTTTCGACAGCGCAGCGCGCACCCCCGACGCCGAGGCCCTGGCCTATGGCGCGGCGCGTTGCACCTACCGCGACCTGGCCGCCCAGGTGAAGGCACTGGCGGCCTTGCTGCTGGCGCGCGGCCTGGGTCCGGGCGAGCGTGTGGCGGTGTACATGGAAAAGCGCATCGAGAACGTGGCGGCAATGTTTGGCGCTGCCGCTGCCGGTTGCGTGTTTGTGCCTGTCAATCCTCTGCTCAAGCCCGAGCAGGTGGCATATATCCTGGCCGATTGCAGCGTGCGCCTTCTGGTAACGACACCCGAACGCCATGCGCAGCTGGCATCGGGGCTGGCGACCTGCCCTGACTTGAAAACCGTACTGGTGACTGGCGACGCACTCACCGCCTCTCCGCCGAGCCCCGACTTGCTGTACTGGGAAGAGATGGGAACGTTGTCTGCTCCCTGCCAGCCGCACCGCCGCATCGATACCGACATGGCGGCGATCCTGTACACCTCGGGCAGCACCGGCGCGCCCAAGGGCGTGGTGCTGTCGCACCGGAACATGGTGGCCGGCGCGGCCAGCGTCGCCAGTTACCTGGGCCTGGCAGCCTCCGACCGCCTGCTGGCGGTGCTGCCCCTGAGTTTCGATTATGGCCTGAGCCAGCTCACCACGGCCTTCCTGCGCGGCGCTTCGGTGGTGCTGATGAACTACCTGTTCCCGAAAGATATCGTGACCGCAGTGCGCGAACACGGGATCACGGGTCTGGCCGCCGTGCCGCCGTTGTGGATTGCGCTGGCGCGCCTGTCCTGGCCGGCCGATTGCACGCTGCGCTTCATCACCAATTCGGGCGGCGCCATGCCGACGGTGACGGTGGCGGCGCTGCAAGAGGCGCTGCCGCGCACCGACATCTTCCTGATGTACGGCCTGACCGAGGCGTTTCGTTCGACCTATCTGCCCCCTGGCGAGGTGGCGCGCCGGCCCGATTCCATCGGCCGTGCGATCCCGAACGCCGAGGTGCTGGTGGTGCGGCCCGATGGCGCCCTGTGCGACGCCGACGAGCCGGGCGAACTGGTGCACCGCGGCGCCCTGGTGGCGCTCGGTTACTGGAACGACCCCGCGCGCACTGCGCTGCGTTTTCGCCCTGCGCCCGGCCAGGACCCGGCGCTGCCGCTGCCCGAACTGGCCGTCTGGTCGGGCGACACGGTGCGCCGCGATGCCGACGGCTTCCTGTACTTCGTCGGGCGCAGCGACGACATGATCAAGGTGTCCGGCTACCGCATCAGCCCGACGGAAATCGAAAGCGTGCTGCATGCCAGCGGCCTGGTGAGCGAGGTAGCGGTGTTCGGCATCGACGACGCGACGCTGGGCCAGTCCATCGTCGCGGTGGCGGTGGCCGACGCCGGCCTGGTCGATGGCGCAGCGCTGCTGGCCGAGTGCAAGCGCCGGTTGCCGGCATATATGGTGCCGGCGCACATCGAGCTGCGCAGCGACGCCTTGCCGCGCAACCCGAACGGCAAGATCGACCGCAACCTTTTGAGACAGACCATCCGCACCGGCGCCTAGCGCCGGCGCCAATTCTTTTGCCATGACCGCAAGCCCATGACCGGCACCAAGCCCCAGCACGCACCCCAGATCCATTTCCCGGTCGTCGACGACGTCCTGCACGTTGGCGGCATCCCGTTGCCCCGGCTGGCGCAGCGCGTCGGGCGCACGCCGTTCTTCGCGCTCGACCGCGCCGTGTGCAGCGCGCGCGTGGCGAGCCTGCGCGCCATCCTGCCGCCGCAAGTGGCGTTGCATTACTCGATCAAGGCCAACCCGATGCCGGCCCTGGTGCAGCATATGGCGGGCCTGGTCGATGGCCTCGATGTCGCCTCTGGCAGCGAGCTGAAAATCGCGCTCGATACCGGCATCGATCCGGCCCGGGTCAGCTTTGCCGGCCCGGCCAAGCTCGAGGCCGAGCTGACCCAGGCGATCGCTGCCGGCGCGTGCCTGAACATCGAATCGCAGCACGAACTCACGAATGCCGCGCGCATCGGCGACCTGCTCGGCATCGCGCCGCGCGTGGCGCTGCGCATCAACCCCGAGTTCGAACTGAAGTCGTCAGGCATGCGCATGGGCGGCGGCGCCAAGCCGTTCGGCATCGATGCCGAGCAGGCGCCGGACGTGCTGCGCCAGGTGGCCGCGCTGGGGATCGACTTCGAAGGTTTTAACATCTTCAGCGGCTCGCAGAGCCTGCGCCTGGACGCCATCATCGAGGCCCAGTCGCGCAGCATCGAACTGGCCATGCGCCTGGCCGGCGACAGCCCGCTGACCGTGCGCCAGGTGAATATTGGCGGCGGCCTGGGGATTCCGTACTTCCCGGGTGAACAGCGGCTCGACCCGGCGCCGATGGGCGCGCACCTCGCAGAATGGCTGCCGCGCCTGGCCTCGGCGCTGCCGCAGGCGCGCCTGGCGCTCGAGATGGGCCGCTACCTGGTCGGCGAAGCCGGCGTGTATGTGGCGCGCGTGATCGACCGCAAGGTCTCGCGCGGCGAAGTGTTCCTGGTGCTCGATGGCGGCATGCACCACCACCTGGCTGCCTCGGGCAACCTGGGCCAGGTGATTCGCAAGAATTATCCGGTCGCCATCGGCAACCGCATGAATGCGCAGAACGACGCGCCGGACAGCGGCCCGGCGTCGGCCACCGGGCCCTTGTGCACGCCGCTCGACATCCTGGCCGAGCGCATGGAACTGGCCCACGCCCGGATAGGCGACCTGGTGGTCGTGTTCCAGTCGGGCGCTTACGGCGCCAGCGCCAGTCCGGTCGGTTTTCTCGGCCATCCGGCGGCGCTGGAAGTGCTGGTCTGAGGCCGATCGGGCCGGAACTCAGCTGCCCGGGCGTGGCGGCAGCGGTCTTCCTCGGGGAGGCGCTTTCCGGCGTTCCCACCAGCGCTCCAGAAATGCCACGCGTAGCGGCGGCGTGTCATCCTTTTGCGGTGCACGTATCAGGACCTTTTCCAGGGTGATCAGGATGGTAATCACATAATAGATCAGGTCGTAATAGGCCAGTGTCAGGAAGGCGCCAGCGGTCATGTAGCCGATGATGCTTACCTGGCACATGCGGGCCAGCATTTCAGCCCAGGCCAGCTCCGGCTTGTCGTGACAGTGGCGGATCACGCGCTTGCCGGTGCGCCAGGCCACGAAGAACAGTGTCAGGAAGATCGCCAGCCCGATGTAACCCTGTTCGCCCAATACCTGAAAATAGATACTGTGAGCGTCATAGTAGCGATTCGGGTCCGGTGCATACAGCATGAACATATGGGGCGAGAACACATTCATGCCGCCACCGAGCGGAAAGTGGTTGGCGATGTTGATCGCAAAATACCAGGAGTTGATGCGGCCGGTCGCTGAGGCATCCTCATCGTAGGTCTGGATGGTCTCCATTCGGCCCAGCCATTGCTCTGGCATCATCATCAGCACGACCGGCACCACCAATGCGAATGCGATTCCCGTCTTTAATTTGTGCTTCGACTTGAGCCACAGAAAAAAGCCCATGGCAAAGGCGCCGAGCAGGGCGCCGCGCGAGTACGATCCGATTGCAGCCAGCGCCGTCAGTCCCGCCATCGCAATGATCGCTCGCTTGATCCACTTTGACGGCGCACGGGTCGACAGGTAGACAATCAGCGGCGTACTTGTCACCATCGCCAGCGCCAACGTATTGTTGTCCCCGATGAAGCTGCTATCCGGACCGCGCAGGCCTTCGCCACCGCCGCTGAAGATCACGAAGATGCCGCTCTTGAAGCCCCAGAACCCGAGCGAGAGGGCTACCACGACCGCCAGCGCCTTGACATCGCTGGCGGTGCGCACGGTCAGAATGGTGACGAAAATCATCAGCATGATCTTGCTGACCCGATCCCAGTCGACCCAGGCATCGGGCGCCTGGCCGAAGATGGTCGTGATAGTCATCCACACGCAAAACACCATCAGCACCACGACCGGCGGCGACATCGGGATTTTCTTCTGTTCTTTCGAGAGCAAGATGGCAATCAGCGTCGCCACGACAAGCCACATCGCAAACGGAAAGTTCTGGGCAAAGCCGTAGGTCAGGCGGTGCGGGTTCATCAGGCTGAACACCGCATACGCCATGGCGCCCACCACGGGCCGCTTGAAGATGAACGGAATCGTCGCCACAAAGGCGAGGAACAGAATAATGTCACGCACGCTTGCTCAACCTTTCGAACAGGGCGACGACGCGACGCGCATTGGCGCGCCAGGTCAGCTGCTGCTCGTCGATGGCGGCGCGTGCACCGTGTGCTACCCGGGCGCGCAGCAGCGGGTCGTCGCACAGGCGCTTGACCGCAACCGCCAGGCCGCCCGGGGCATCCGGGTCGAACAGCACCGCGTTGTGGTCGGCGCGCAGGATCTCGCGGATATTCGGCTGGTCGGGGCCGACAATGGCCTTGCCCAGCGCCAGGTATTCGAACAGCTTCAACGGCGAAGCATACTTCACCACCGCCGGTTGCAGCGCGATGTCGAAGGCGGCCACGTAACGGGCCACGTCGTCGCGCCCGACGATGCCGGTGAACTGCACCCGGTGCTCGATGCCCAGGTCGCGCGCCTGCTGCTCGAGCGTGGCGCGCACCGGGCCGTCGCCGACGATCAACAGGTGACGGCGCGCTTCCGGCGGGTCTTGCGCGATCAGTTCGATTACCTTGTCGAGGCCATGCCAGTCGCGCACGAAACCGGTAAAGCCCAGCACCAGATAATCCTGCAGACCCAGCGCGCGTTTGGCCTCGCTGACATCCGGTGCGCCGGCGAAGCGCTCGGGGTCGATGCCGTTCGGGATCACGTCGATGCGTTCCGGCGGCACGCCGTACGACTGCACGATATCGCCCAGCACGCGCGTCACCGGCAAGGTCATGTCGGCATTGCGCCAGGCATACGCCTGCGACCAGCGGCCCAGCCTGGTCAGCGCGAGGCCGTCATAGCGGGCGCGCTCTTCCAGGATCGGCGCGTTTACTTCCAGCAGCATCGGCAGCTTGTACTTGCGCGCCAGCCAGACGCCGGACGGCAGGAACAGGTTGTAGCGCTCGTACAGCACGTCCGGCCGGTGCTGCTTGACGGCCCTGGCCAGGCGCCGGTAGGCGACCAGCGAATACGACAGCTCCATCAATTCGTAGAACGCTTTCGGCAGGTGGCGCTTGAGCCAGGCGACCGGGCCGGCGTCCGAACCGAACGACTCGGTTTCGGCGCTGGGAGGGGCCACGATCACGACCTCATGGCCTTCGGCGCGCAGCGCGCGGATCATCTCTTCGATGTGGACGTACTGGCCGTCCTTGGAACGGGTGCGGTGGTGATAAAGGATTTTCACGCGGCTTTTCTCGCCAGGATGGAGTTGAACAGGTCGATCTGGCCCTGGGTGGTCGGTTGCCAGCCAAAGTGCTCGGCATAGCGGCGGGTAGCCGCATGCGCGGGGTAGTTGGCGCGCAGCTGGCCCAGCGCTGCCACCAGGCCATCGGGCGTACGCTGCGGCATCAGCACGCCCGCTTCCGGCGCGGCCACCACTTCCGGCGTGCCCCACACATTGCTGGCCACGACCGGGGTGCCGCACGCCATTGCTTCGAGCAGCACGTTGGCCCAGCCTTCGCGGCTTGACGCCAGCACCAGGGTATCGGCGGCATTGTAATAGGTCTTCAGTTCGGTCTGCGGCACGGAACCGAGCAGCTTGACGCGGTCCTGCACCCCCAGCTCGCGCGCGAGCCGTTCCAGATTGTTCTTTTCCGGGCCGATGCCGGCGATCAGCAGGTCGACGTCCGGCAACTGGGGCAGGGCGCGGATGATCAGGTCGTGTGCCTTGCGCGGATCGAGCAGGCCGACCGACAGCAGCGTGAAGCGCCCCGGCAGCAGGCCGACGGTTGCGCGCGCCGCCGCGCGGTCGAGCGGCGCGAAGCGCTCGAGGTCGACGCCGTTGCGCAGCGGGGTGATGTTGGCGGACGCCACGCCGAGGCCGACCATCTCGTCCTTCAGTGCCTGGCATACCGTGATGATGCCGTCGGCATCGCGCGCCGCATCCAGGATCAACTGGCGGGGCCGTGCGAACTGCGGGATCAGGTTGATATCGGTGCCGCGCGCAGTCACCACCACCGGCTTGTTGAAGTACTTGCCAAGCATGACGGCGGCCACGCCATCAGGGTAGAAATAGTGGGCATCGATGGCGTCGAAATCGTAGCCGCCGTCGAGAATGCGGCCGATTTCCTTTTTTGCCGCGTGCGCCAGCGTGTAGGGTGTGACGTTCATGCCGACCCGCGGCAGCACCAGGTAGCGCGGGTGCGTGACCTCGATACCGTTGCGCGTCTCGCGCCGTGGCACCTTGGCCAGGGTGCCATAATGGCCAAAGCGCTCGCCCTTGAGCGGGAACCACGGCACCGGCGCCACCACGCGCGACTCGACCTGGCCGCTGGCGATCAGGTAGCGCAGCCGGGTTTCCACGAAAATGCCATGGTTCGGTTGCTCGGTATTGGGGTACAGGGTACTGAAGGTGAGTAACTTCATGGTGTCGTGACGGGTGCCGGGTCGATGCATCGCCGGACATGATGCCCGGGAGGATATGTTGAACTGCGATGTCGTGATTATGCGAAAAATTTTGCCGTAGGGCAGCACGATAGGCAGGAAACGCATAAAACTTTGACAACCATGATACTATAATTCAAGTTTTATACTGCATTTGTTACGTGTGGCAATTATTTTCGAATCTGTGGAAAAATAGCCTGATTCGCCGTGCCGCTCTGCCCGGTTCATTTGGTTCAGCCGGTTCATTTCGTTCAGTTACTTCCTCTCCAAAATAAATCATGAAGATCACCATCATCGGCACCGGTTATGTCGGCCTCGTTTCGGGCGCTTGTTTCGCTGACGTCGGCAACACTGTACTGTGTCTTGACGTCAATGAAGAAAAAATCGCGATGCTGAAAAACGGCGTCATCCCGATCCACGAGCCGGGCCTCGACAATATGGTCGAGCGCAACGCCGCTGCCGGTCGCCTGCTGTTCTCGACCAGCTACGACGAAGCCGTCGCGCACGCCGAGTGCGTGTTCCTGGCAGTGGGCACGCCGCCCGATGAAGATGGCAGCGCCGACCTGACCCACATCCTGGCTGCGGCCCGCTCGATCGGCCAGCGCATCGACAAGCCGGTGGTGGTGGTCGACAAG
>Ga0265780_10008236_pt1 | contig 12680 bp, 15 predicted proteins | sample P1T30metagenome_FD_192432 | JGI IMG/M metagenome (GOLD analysis project Ga0265780, IMG submission 192432) | Plant litter microbial communities from East Loma Ridge, Irvine, California - P1 T30 | ecosystem: Environmental > Terrestrial > Plant litter > Unclassified | place: USA: California...
CTCCTGCTAGCGGCCGATTATGCGGCGCATGAGGCGGGCTTCGCGGCTGCGCAGCGCGTGACGGGAGGCAGCGTCACGCTGTACCATCTGGATGCGACCGATCCGGAGCGTCCCCGATCGCGCCCGCTCGCAGAGGAGATCGCGCGCGTGGCGCGGGCCCGTGCGGCGCATCCCGGCTGGGTCGCGGGGATGATGCGCCACGGCTTTCGCGGTGCGGCCGAGCTTGCCGCCACACTCGATCACCTCGGCGCGTTCGCGCACCTGGCCGGGGTGGTGACGCCCGAATCGATCGACCTCTATTTCGACGCGACGCTGGCGCGCGAGGATGTGCGCGCGTTCATGGCTGCCGCCAATCCGACGGCGCTGGCGGCGATGGACGCGCGCTTCGCCGCGCTCCACGCGGCAGGTTTGTGGGTGACTCGGCGCAACTCGATCCGCGCAGCGCTGGACGGTGCAGCATGATCCGCGGCTGGTGCCCGACGGCGTGGCGGCCGATGGCGGCAGGCGATGGCCTGTTGGTCCGCGTCCGTCCGCATCTCGCGAGGCTCACGCGCGATCAGATGCTCGGCCTGTGCGCCGCCGCGCTTGCCTGGGGCAACGGGCAGATTGACGTGACCAACCGCGCTAATCTGCAGATTCGCGGTGTCGCCGAGGATGGATGGGAGCCGCTCGTCGCGGCGCTGATTACGCTCGGTCTTGTCGATCCTGACCCGCAGCGCGAGGCGCGCCGTGCGGTCCTCGTCGCACCCGAGTGGGTGTCGGGGGATGACACACACCGCATCGCCAGTGCGTTGGAGCTTCGGCTGGCGGAACTCCCCGATCTGCCGGGCAAGTTCGGCTTCGCGATCGACGCGGGCGCGGCGCCCGTGTTGCGGGCTGACCCCGCCGACTTCCGGATCGAGCGTGGGGTCGAGGGCGAGCTGATCCTGCGCGCCGACGGTCAAGAAACCGGCGTCGCGCTGGTGCCGGGAAGCGAAGTCGACGCGCTGATCGCGCTGGCCGGATGGTTCGTCGCGAGCGGCGGGCGAGACTCCCGCCGGATGGCGCGGCACCGGGCATCCTTGCCGAACTGGGCCAATGGCACCTGCCGCCCCGCCGCCTCCGCTCCGGCGCTGAAATCCGGGCGTCACGCGTTCGGCGCGGCGCTTGGCCTGCCGTTCGGCCGGATCGATGCAGCAGATCTCGGCACGTCCGCCGCGCATGCGATCCGCACGACGCCGTGGCGGATCGTGCTGTTCGAAGGTGTCGCGCCCGCTGCGGAGACACATGCGCTTCTCCACACCGATGCTTGCGTCGGCGCGCCCGCCTGTCCGCAAGCGAGCGTTTCGACGCGCGATCTTGCTGCGCGTCTTGCGCCGAGCATCACGGGTCGCCTGCACGTATCGGGGTGCGGCAAGGGCTGCGCGCGCGCCGCTGCTGCCGATGTCGTGCTGACCGGACGCGATGGCCGCTACGATCTCGCGTTCGATGCCCGCGCCGGTGCGCCGCCCGCGCTGCCCGGTCTGGACGCTGCCCAAGTCCTCGCACATTTCGGAACCGCTTGATGCCGCACGTTTATCAAACCGACGGCGCGGCGATCTACCGCCAGTCCTTCGCCACCATCCGCGCCGAGGCGCAGCTTTCGCGTTTCAGCAGCGAGGAGGAACCGATCGCGGTGCGCATGATCCATGCCGCCGGGCTGGTCGAGCTTGCAGCGCACATCCGCTTTTCCCCCGGCTTCGCCAGCGCCGCGCGCGCCGCGCTCGAACGGGGGGTGCCGATCCTGTGCGATGCCCGCATGGTGACGGAAGGGATTACGCGGGCACGTCTTCCTGCCGACAATCCGGTGATCTGCACGCTCCACGCGCCCGAGGCGGCGGAATTGGCGGCAGCGATGCGCAACACGCGCTCCGCCGCCGCGCTGGAGCTGTGGCGCCCGCATCTCGCCGGTGCGCTCGTCGCCATCGGCAACGCGCCGACCGCATTGTTCCATCTGCTCAACATGCTCGAAGACCCGGCGTGTCCGCGTCCGGCGGCGATCATCGGCTGCCCGGTCGGCTTCGTCGGCGCGGTCGAATCGAAGGCGGCGCTGTGGGCCGAGCAGCCCGTCCCGTGCGCGATCGTCGAAGGCCGCATGGGCGGCAGCGCGATCACCGTGGCCGCGATCAACGCACTTGCGAGCCGCGCGGAATGACCGCCGGCATTATCCACGGCGTGGGCCTAGGCCCCGGCGCGCAGGATCTGATGAGCGTTCGCGCCGACCGGCTGGTGCGGAATGCCCGTCATATCGCCTTCTTCCGCAAGGCAGGTCGCTATGGTCAGGCGCGGCGGATCGTCGAGGGGATGCTCCGCGAGGATGCCACCGAGTTCGCGATGGAATATCCCGTCACCACCGAGATCGCGACGTCCGATCCGCGCTATGCCGCGCAATTAAGCGGCTTTTATGCCGAGTGCGCACGGCATCTCGCCGCGCTGTCACAAGCCGGCGAAGACGTGGTCGTGCTGTGCGAGGGCGACCCGTTTTTCTACGGATCGTTCATGCATCTTCATAGCCGGTTGACCGGAGCCGTGCCGGTGCGCGTGGTGCCGGGCACGACCGGCATGTCGGGTGCGTGGACCGCGACCGACACGCCGATCACCTGGGGCGACGACGTGCTGACCGTGCTGACCGCCACCTTGCCCGAAGCGGACCTTATCCGCCGTATCCGCGATACCGATGCGTTGGTGGTGATGAAGATCGGCCGCCATCTCGACAAGCTGCGCCGTGCGGTCTGCGAGGCCGGGCGCGCGGCGGACGCGTGGCTGGTCGAACATGCCGCGATGCCCGACCAGCGTGTCACCCGCCTTGCCGACGCCGAGCGTGTCGCACCCTATTTTTCGATCCTGCTCATCCACGGGCAGGGGCGGCGACCATGACCGGCTGGCTCGCCATCGCCGGCCTCGGCCCCGGCGACGCGGCGCTAGTCACGCCCGAAGTCACCGCCGCGCTGGCCGAAGCGACCGATGTGATCGGCTATATCCCCTATGTCGCGCGCGTGACGCCGCGCGCGGGGCTGGCGCTGCATCCATCCGACAACCGTGTCGAACTCGACCGTTCCCGCCATGCGCTGGCGTTGGCGATGGCCGGGAAGCGCGTGGTGGTGGTGTCGTCTGGCGATCCGGGCGTGTTTGCGATGGCGGCGGCGGTGTTCGAGGCTGTCGAACACGGCCCGCCCGAATGGCGCGCGCTCGACATCCGCGTGTTGCCCGGCATCTCGGCGATGTTCGCCGCCGCCGCGCGTGCCGGCGCGCCGCTCGGCCATGATTTCTGCGCGATCAACCTGTCCGACAATCTCAAGCCGCAAGCCGTGATCGAGCGGCGTATCCGGCTGGCGGCGGAGGCCGATTTCGCGATCGCCTGCTACAATCCGCGGTCGAAGGCGCGCCCCGACGGGCTGACGGCGGCATTCACTATTGTCCGCGAGGCGTGCGCGGACGATCGCCCGGTGCTGTTCGCCCGTGCGGTCTCGACGCCCGAGGAGCATCTGCGGATCGTACCTCTGCCCGACGCACGCGCCGAGATGGCGGACATGCGCACGCTCGTCATCATCGGCTCCAGCCAGACGCGCGTGATCGCCGGAACGCGGTTCCTCTACACGCCGAGGTCGGCGGTATGATCGATCCAGCGCAGCAGGTCGGCGATGTCATGGACTTCGGTTCGCTCCGGCGGGTGCGGACGGTCGATCATCAGGACGGGCAAGCTCAATGCGCGCGCGGCGGTCAGTTTGGCCTCGGCGCCGCGCCCGCCCGCGTTCTTGCAGACGACCAGATCGATCGCATGCGCGCGCATCAACGCGATGTCCGATCCGATGTCGAAAGGTCCACGATCTACGACGAGATGATGGTGCGGCAACCGGACGGGCTGCGTTGGTGCATCGACGAAGCGCAGCAGATAGTGGTGGTGCGGCTGGGCGGCGAACGCCTCGATATGCATCCGCCCGAGCGCCAGCATCACGCGGCGCGGCGGCCCGGCGAGCGCGGCGACTGCCCCGGCGATGTCCGGCACGTGCCGCCAGCGGTCCGCAGATCCGGGGGTCCACGCCGGGCGAGTCAGGGCGAGAAGCGCAACACCCGTCTGCGCTGCGGCGCCGACGGCATTGGCGCTCATCCGCGCTGCGAACGGATGCGTGGCATCTACGAGATGCGTCACGGCCGCATCGCGCAGATAGGCAACCAGTCCCTCGATCCCGCCGAACCCGCCGATGCGAACTGGCACCGGCTGCGGCCTGGGGTTCGCGACCCGGCCCGCATAGCTGAGCGTGGCGCGGACGCCGCGCTCGGCCAGCGCATTCGCGAGTGCGCTGGCTTCGGTGGTGCCGCCAAGGATCAGGATGTGCGGCATGACTGAGCGAAATCCGTGGCTGACGATCGTCGGGGTCGGCGAGGATGGACCAGCAGGGCTTTCGGCTGCAAGCCGTGATGCGATCGCGCGCGCCGATTGGGTGACGGGCGCGGCGCGTCACCTCGCGCTGCTCGCCGATGTTGTGCGCGCCGCGACGCCCTGGCCGGTCCCGTTCGCGGACGGTATCGCATCGCTGCTCGCGCGGCGCGGCGAGCGGGTGGTGATGTTGGTGTCGGGCGATCCGTTCTGGTTCGGTGCGGGATCGGTCGTGACACGTCATCTCGCGCCGGACGAGTGGATCGCGCATCCCGCTCCGTCCACCTTCACGCTCGCTGCCGCCCGGCTTGGCTGGGCAATCGAGGATACCGGCTGTTTCGGGCTCCATGCGGCACCGTTCGAGCGCTTGCGCCCGCACCTTGCTCCCGATGCGCGGGCGATCGTGCTGGTGCGCGACGGCGCGGCGGTTGCGGGGCTGGCGCGCTATCTGCTGGAATGCGGGTTCGGCGCGAGCGCGCTCTGGGTGCTGGAAGCGCTCGGCGGACCGCGCGAACGCATCCGCCAAACCACAGCGGCGACCTGCGATTTCGCCGATATCCTGCATCCCGTCGCGGTCGCCGTTGCGGTGGCTGGCGGCGGCGATGTGCTGTCGCGCGCCAGCGGCCGCTCGGATGACTGGTTCGCGCACGACGGGCAGATCACCAAACGCCCGGTCCGCGCGCTGACCCTGTCCGCGCTCGCGCCCAAGCCCGGCGAGATGTTGTGGGATATCGGCGCGGGATCGGGATCGGTCGGAATCGAGTGGCTGCTCGCCCACCCCTCGACCGAGGCGCTGGCGTTCGAGGCGGACCCGGTGCGCTCGGCGCGTGCGCGGGACAATGCCGCGAAGCTCGGCGTAGATCGGCTGCGCGTGCTGGAAGCGCGCGCGCCCGACGGTCTCGTCGGGCAGCCCCGTCCCGATGCCGTCTTCGTCGGCGGCGGCATGTCCGATGGTCTGTTGGCGTGGATATGGGCGAACCTGCCGCGCGGCACGCGGCTGGTCGCGAATGCGGTGACGCTCGAATCCGAAGCGCTGCTGGCGCGTTGGCATGCCGACAAGCGCGGCGATCTGATGCGGATCGAGCTTGCCGACGCCGCGCCGATCGGCACGCGGCGCGGCTGGCGCGCGCACTATCCGATCGTCCAGTGGAGCGTGACGCTGTGATCGTCGCGGGCTTCGGGTATCGCACGGGTGCCGATGTGTCCTCGCTGCGCGCGGCGCTTGCGCTGGCGCAGGCCGGTCATCCGCCCGTCACCGCGCTCGCCGCACCGGCGGACAAGACCGCGCTTCTTGAACCTCTGGCCGAAGCGCTCGCGGTGCCTCTGATCGTGGTGACGCCGGCTGCGTTGTGCGCGTTCCCGACGCCTACCCGATCCGCCGTCAGTATCGCGGCGCGCGGCACCGGCAGCGTCGCCGAAGCCGCCGCGCTCGCAGCGGCGGGCGAGGGCGCGTGGCTGATCTCACCGCGCCACGTCTCGCCGGATCGCATGGCGACGTGCGCCATCGCCCGAGGATTTCCCCGATGACCGTGCATTTCATCGGCGCCGGCCCCGGCGCGCCCGACCTGCTGACGCTGCGGGGCCGTGACCGGATCGCGGCATCGTCCGTCTGCCTTTACGCCGGGTCGCTGGTGCCGCCCGCCCTGCTGGACCATTGCCCGCCCGGTGCGCGGATCGTGAACACCGCGCCGCTCTCGCTCGACACGATTATCGCCGAGATCGCGGCGGCACATGCGCGGGGGCAGGACGTGGCGCGGCTCCATTCGGGCGATCTGTCGATCTGGTCGGCGATGGGCGAGCAACTCCGCCGGCTGCGCGCGCTCGACATCCCGTTCACCATCACCCCCGGCGTCCCCGCCTTCGCCGCCGCGGCCGCCGCGCTGGAGGCCGAACTGACCTTGCCCGGCCTTACCCAGTCGGTTGTGCTGACCCGCACGCCTGGCCGTGCGAGCACGATGCCCGCAGCGGAAAGCCTCGACGCCTTTGCCGCGACCGGGGCGACGCTCGCGATTCACCTGTCGATTCACGTGCTCGCTACCGTCGTCGCTGAGTTGACCCCCGCATACGGCGCCGATTGCCCGGTTGCGATCGTCTGGCGCGCGAGCTGGTCCGATGAGCGGATCGTTCGCGCGACTTTGTCCACCGTCGCGGCTGTGGCTGCGGGTGGTCCCGCGCGCACAGCGCTGATCCTCGTCGGCCCGGTCCTCGCGCCCGAGGATTTCGCCGAGAGCAGCCTGTACGCCGCTGGCTATGATCGCCGCTTCCGCCCGCAGACCGCAGCGTCGCGCTTCGCCGGACCGGACGCATGACGCGCGGACTGATGATCGCCGCACCAGCATCGGGCACGGGCAAGACTACGGTGATGCTCGGGCTGCTCCGCGCGCTGAGCGAGGGCGGGCTGGCCGTCCAGCCGTTCAAGAGCGGTCCCGACTATATCGACCCTGCGTTCCACCGCGCCGCAAGCGGCCGGCAGTCGTTCAATCTCGATAGCTGGGCGATGCCGGACGATATGCTGCACAGCCTCGCCGCGCATTCGGGCGACGCGGACCTGGTGCTCGCCGAAGGATCGATGGGATTGTTCGACGGTGTCGCCAGCGCCGGCGCTGCCGGCAACGGCGCGACCGCCGATGTCGCAAAGCGGATGGGTTGGCCGGTCGTGCTCGTCATCGACGTGTCGGGTCAGGCACAGTCCGCCGCCGCGACCGCGCTCGGCTTCGCGCGCTATGATCCCGATCTGCGATTCGCTGGCGTCATCCTCAACCGGGTGGCGAGTCCGCGCCACGAACGGCTGGCGCGGAGCGGCATGGCGGCAGCCGGCATCCGCGTGTTCGGCGCGCTGCCGCGACGCGGCGACCTGAAGCTGCCCGAGCGTCATCTCGGGCTGATACAGGCGACGGAGCATCCCGATCTCGAGGCGCGCATCGCCGACTATGCTGCGTTCCTGCGTGAGCATGTCGATCTCGCCGCGTTGCGCGACGCTGCGGCATCGATATCGCGCGCCTCGCCCGTACCGTGGCGGTTCGCCCCGCCAGCGCAGCGTATTGCACTTGCGCAGGACGCCGCGTTCTCCTTCACCTATCCGCACATCATCGAGGCGTGGCGGAGTGCGGGTGCGGAGATCCTGCCGTTCTCGCCGCTCGCCGACCAAGTGCCCGACGCTGCCGCCGATCTCGTCTGGCTGCCCGGCGGGTATCCCGAGCTTCATGCCGGCCGGCTGGCGGCGGCGGAAACCTTCCACGCGGCTCTGGCCGAGCATGCGCGCACGCGCCCGGTGCATGGCGAGTGCGGTGGGTATATGGCGTTGGGGCAGGGGCTGATCGACGCTGACGGCACGCGGCACCGCATGGCGGGGTTGCTCGGCCTGGAGACCAGTTATGCGCAGCGGTGGATGCACCTCGGCTATCGCCGCGCCTCGCTGCTCGCCCCGATGGCGGGAATGGGGGTCGGCACCGATCTGCGCGGACACGAGTTTCATTATTCGACGATCCTCGACCAACCCGATCCGCCGCTCGCGCATGTGACCGATGCGGTGGGAGACGCCGTTGCGGAGACAGGCTCATATCGCGGCCAGGTGTCGGGCACGTTCTTCCACCTGATCGCGCCGGGCGACAGCCGGTGATCGACCTTCATTTGATCGGGATCGGCACCGGCAATCCCGGTCACCTCACCCGCGAGGCCGAGGCGGCGATGAACGCCGCCGATCTGATCCTGTTGCCGCGTAAGGGCGACGCGAGATCGGACCTGATCGATCTGCGCCGCACGCTCTGCGCTACCGTGCTGACCAGTCCGGTGCGCGTCGTCGAGTTCGATCTCCCCGTCCGCGCGGCGGAGGGCGACTATCTGGCCGCAGTCGGCGACTGGCATGATGCGATCGCCGCGACATGGGCGGCGCGGATCGCGGAGCATCTGCCGCTGGGTGGGCGGCTGGCGCTGCTGGTCTGGGGCGATCCGTCGCTGTACGATAGCACGCTCCGCATCGCCGAACGGCTTCGCGCCGGCGGAATGGCGATCCGTGTGCATGTCGTGCCCGGCATCACCAGCCTTCAGGCCTTGACCGCAGCGCATGCGATTCCGCTCAACACGCTCGGCGCGCCGGTGGTCATCACCACCGGCCGCCGGCTGCGCGATCACGGCTGGCCGGGCGATGCGGACAGCGTGGCGGTGATGCTCGACGGGGCCTGTGCTTTCACCACGCTCGCGCCCGGGTGCGTGACGATCTGGTGGGGCGCCTATCTCGGCATGGCGCACCAGGCGTTGATCTCCGGGCCGCTCGCGGAGGTGGCTACGAAGATCGTCGCCCGCCGCGCCGCGTTGCGTGCTGAGCATGGCTGGATCATGGACACTTATCTGCTCCGCCGCGCCGGTTTCGCGGCATGAACGGCCCGCAGTTCGATCCCGGCTTCGTTGCGCAATTGGAAGATTTGTTGCGCTGGCGCCGCGACGTCCGGCATTTCCAGACCTGCCCCGTCGCCGACGCTGACATGCTCGATCTGCTCGCCACGGCGGCGCTTGCTCCGTCGGTTGGTAACGCGCAGCCGTGGCGCTTCGTCCGCATTCGATCGGCGGATGTTCGCGCACGGCTCGCCGCGCATGTCGACGCGGCCAGCGGCATGGCCGCCGAGCGCATCGCCGACGATTCGCGTCGCGCCCGATACGCCGCGCTGAAGCTCCACGGCCTGCGCGAGGCGCCTGAAGTGCTGGCGGTGTTCTGCGATGACGATCCGCAGGCGGGTCACGGCCTCGGTCGCGTGACGATGGCTGAGACGTTGCGCTATTCCACCGTCACCGCGATCCACACGCTCTGGCTCGCCGCCAGCGCGCGCGGGCTCGGGCTGGGATGGGTTTCGATCCTCGATCCCGACGTCGTGACCGCGATGCTCGACGTGCCCGAGCGATGGACCTTCGTCGCGTTGCTCTGCATCGGCCTGCCGCTCGCGCCGTCCGATGTGCCCGAACTCGAACGGCGTGGCTGGCAAGCGCGCGAGCCGCTCGCCGATCGAGTGTTCGAACGGTGATGGTGCCGCCCGCAGCTCAGCCGCGGCGCACCGATCGCCGGATGCTCGACCTGCTCCACGCATCCAATTCCGACGCGCTCACGCGGCACCGACCGGCGCGGCTTGGCTACACGAGGCCTATATGATGACCATCGACACCGTATCCCGCGCGCATGTACGGCGGCGCACCGTCGTGATCTTCACGCTGCTGCTCGCCGCCAACGCCGGGGCGTGGATATGGGCCGGCAGCCTGTTCCACGCCGCGCCCGCGATGCTGGGGACGGCGCTGCTCGCGTGGACGCTCGGCCTGCGCCATGCCGTCGATGCCGATCATATCGCCGCGATCGACAACGTCACCCGCAAGCTGATGCACGGCGGCTCGCGGCCGGTCACGGTCGGGTTATGGTTCGCGATCGGGCATAGCGCCGTGATCTTGATCGCATCGGTGGCGATCGCCGCCACGGCGAGCGCGCTCACACGGTTCGAGGCGTTCAAAGCCGCTGGTAGCGTGGTCGCGACGATCTTCTCAGCGGGTTTCCTGTTCGCGATCGCCGCGATAAATCTCCTCATCCTGCGCTCGGTGTGGCGGACGTTCGCGCAGGTCCGTGCTGGCGGTAGCTACCGCGAAGACGATCTCGACGTGCTGCTCGCCGGGCGTGGGTTGGTCTCGCGGCTGTTTCGCCCGCTGTTCCGGCTGGTGACGCGACCGTGGCATATGGCGCCGCTCGGCTTCCTGTTCGGGCTTGGTTTCGACACCGCGACCGAAGTCGCGATCCTCGGCCTGTCGGCGGCGCAGGCCGCGCACGGCTTCGCCTTCGCGCCGGTGCTGGTGTTCCCGGCGCTGTTCGCCGCCGGCATGGCGCTGGTCGACACGGCAGACGGCGTGCTGATGCTCGGTGCCTACGAATGGGCGTTCGTTCGCCCGATCCGCAAACTCTATTACAACATCACCATCACCGCCGTCTCCGCGCTGGTGGCGGTGATGATCGGCGGGATCGAGACCGCCGCACTGCTCGCCGACAAGCTCGGCCTGTCCGGCGGACTCTGGGACATCGCGAGCGGGCTGGGCGCGCGCTTCAACCTGCTCGGCTTCTTCATCATCGGCGTGTTCGCCGCAGCTTGGGCGGTCAGCTTCATGATCTATCGATGGAAGCGATTCGACGATATCGAAGTGCGATTCGGCGCATGACGATCGCGTCTTCGCCGCCGAGTCTTTGGCTGCTGCAACCCTCTTCATCTTGTTCGACGCACAATTCGACCAATCGCGATTGCCAGCTCGGCGGGTCTGAGCTTGGTTCCCGCACCCAACCTTATTGAGGTGCGTATCATGCTTTCATTGCCATCGAAGACTTCAGCAGCCGCCATGATCCTGATCGGATCGGTCGGCCTCGGCGGCTGTGCCACCAAGGGTTATGTCAACAGCCAGATCGCGACCGTGAACACGCGGATCGACGGTATCGACGGCCGCCTCCGCACGGTCGAAGGCACCGCCGGCCAGGCTCTCACGCAGGCGCAGGCCGCAGCGGGCCAGGCGCAGCAGAACGGCCAGCGGATCGACCAGCTTAGCGGCCGCGTCGACGGTCTCGATCAGCAGATGCAGCAACAGCAGCAGCGCCGTCAGCGTCGGCCGCGCGGTTGATCGCATAAAGTCCTGAACGCAGTTGCATTTACGAACGGCTCTGTTGAACAAGGCGATCATGTTCACAGAGCTGTTTCGTATCGTTCGCCGCACCGGCCTGGCCCCTGCGGCAATGCTCGCACTGTTGATGTCGCCCGGCCCATCGGCCGTGGCGGCACCTGCGCATTCCCCGGCAAAAGCCAAAAAGGCCAAGCCGACCGCCGCTCAGAAGCGTAAGGTCGCCAAACCCGCTGTCCCGCGCCCGGTGCCGGAAATGACTCCGTCCGAATCCGCCAGTCGCGTGATGGGCTGGATTTCGGCCGAACATGACAACGGCTCGATGCCGTATATCATCATCGACAAGCAGAACGCCTCGCTGATGTTGTTCAAGGCGAACGGCGAACCGGTCGGGCAGACCCCGGTCCTGATCGGGGTTGGCGTGGGTGACGATTCGTCGCCCGGCGTCGGCGCCAAGAACCTGTCCGAAATCGGGCCGGCTGAGCGGACCACTCCTGCCGGCCGTTTCGTCGCCAAGTTCGGCAAGGCATTCGGCCATACCCGCGTGTTGTGGGTGGATTATGCCAACTCCGTGGCGCTGCACGCGGTCATCACCACCAACAAGAAGGAACACCGCGTCGCGCGACTGCTCTCGCCGACGCCGGACGATAATCGCATCAGCTTCGGCTGTATCAACGTCGGCACCAGCTTCTACACCAAGCATGTCCGCGCGCTGTTCCAGAAGGCCGGTGGCGTCGTGTACATCCTGCCCGATACCAAGCCGCTCGACGACGTATTCCCGCGCGTGCGCCTGCTGCCGTATCTCAGCAGCGGCCAGACCGGGTAGCGGCGACGGGAGCCAACGCGGAGCCCGTTGGTTCACCTGCCATGACTGCAAAGAAATCACCCACGCTGATCGAGCGTGCGGACCGCCATCTCAGCGACCAGGTCAATCACAAGCGCGATAGCTGGCAGATGCGGGCGATCGGGGCGGTAAGCGACATCGGCGATCAGCCGCAGATGCGGGTGCTGTGCGCGGCCACGATTGCGCTCGCGATAGTCCGACGAGATCGTCACCTCGCGACAACTGGTTTCAAGATGCTCGCCGCACACACAGTAGCGACGTGGGGCAAGAGTGCCGTCAAGGCGGTGGTCAACCGAACCCGGCCCGAGAGTGGCGACGATCCCAAGGTACGAATCGGCAACAGCGACGCGCACGAGGAAAACTCCTTCCCCTCCGGGCACAGTGCGGGCGCGGTCGCCGTCGCCGAGGCGGTTGCCCGCAGCTACCCGGAGCATGCGCTCGCCGCGCGGGCGGCGGCGCTGGCGGTTGCCGCCATACAGGTGCCGCGCGGCGCGCATTATGTCGGCGATGTGATCGCGGGGACGGGGATCGGCCTTGCTGCGGAGTCGGTGAGTGACGCCGCGTTTCGGTCTTTGGATCTACGCCGCCGCGACCGCCCGGCGGATTTTCAGACAGTCGTTTCAGATGTTTATGTCTGAACAGGCCAATTTGTTCACGCTTCGCTGCCAAGGTGCCGTTCACACAGGACGACAAGAGCCCGACGATGAAGCGATGCCCCCGTTGCAACCGAACCGCAGCACCCGACGCGAAGATCTGCAACGGGTGTGGCGATTACTATCACGGTAATTACCTGCCGCGCGCATGCGCCGT
>Ga0265780_10008237_pt1 | contig 12680 bp, 12 predicted proteins | sample P1T30metagenome_FD_192432 | JGI IMG/M metagenome (GOLD analysis project Ga0265780, IMG submission 192432) | Plant litter microbial communities from East Loma Ridge, Irvine, California - P1 T30 | ecosystem: Environmental > Terrestrial > Plant litter > Unclassified | place: USA: California...
GTCTGGGAGGATCTGGCCATGCGATGCGTTTTGCGGTTACGCGCTTAACCGCGACCGAACAAGCGGACTCGTGTGCGGCGTCTCGACTTCGCACCGCTTTGGCGCCGATCAGCGCCAGTTGCCCGTTGTTTGCTGCATTGCAATGTGTAAGGGCATTTGCATTCGCGCCACAACACGGGGGTTCGCAGCATGCAGATTACGATGATCGGCACGGGGTATGTCGGACTGGTCTCGGGCGCGTGCTTCGCCGATTTCGGTCACCGCGTCACGTGCGTCGACAAGGACGCCGGCAAGATCGAGCGGCTCCACCAGAACATCATGCCGATCTACGAGCCCGGCCTCGACGCGCTGGTGGCCGACAACGTCGCCGCCGGCCGGCTGACCTTCACCACCGATACCGAGAGCGCGGTGGCAGATGCCGACGTGATCTTCATCGCGGTCGGCACGCCGTCGCGGCGCGGTGACGGCCATGCCGATCTGTCCTACGTCTACGCGGCGGTGCGTGAAGTTGCGGCGGCGGTGAAGAAACCAGTGGTGATCGTCAACAAGTCGACCGTACCGGTCGGCACCGGCGACGAGGTCGAGCGAATCGTGCGCGAAGTCGCGCCGGATGCCGACATCTGCGTCGTCTCCAACCCCGAATTCCTGCGCGAAGGCGCCGCGATCGACGATTTCAAGCGGCCCGACCGCATCGTCGTCGGCACCGAGGACCCGCGTGCGCGTGAGGTGATGCAGGAGGTGTACCGGCCGCTGTTCATCAACCAGTCGCCGCTGATGTTCACCGCGCGCCGCTCGTCCGAGTTGATCAAATATGCCGCCAACGCGTTCCTCGCGGTGAAGATCACCTTCATCAACGAGATGGCGGATCTGTGCGAGGCGGTCGGCGCCAACGTGCAGGACGTATCGCGCGGCATCGGCCTCGATAACCGCATCGGCTCCAAGTTCCTGCATGCCGGCCCGGGCTATGGCGGGTCGTGCTTTCCCAAGGACACGCTCGCGCTGCTCAAGACCGCCGAGGATTTCGAGGCGCCGGTCAAGATCGTCGAGGCGACCGTCGCGGTCAACGACAGCCGCAAGCGCGCGATGGGGCGCAAGATCGTCAAGGCGATGGGCGGCGAAATTCGCGGCAAGACGGTCGCGTTGCTCGGCCTGACCTTCAAGCCAAACACCGACGACATGCGCGATTCGCCAGCGATTGCCATTGCGCAGACGCTGATCGACGAGGGCGCACACGTCCGCGCTTACGATCCAGAAGGGATCGAGCAGGCGAAACTGGTGATGAAGGATGTCGAGTTTGCGACTGACGCCTATAGCTGCGCCGAGGGAGCCTCCGCGCTGGTGATCGTGACCGAGTGGAACGAGTTCCGCGCGCTCGATCTTACCCGCATGAAGTCGATCCTCGCCGAGCCGACTCTGGTCGATCTGCGCAACATCTACACGCCGGCGGAAGCGCGGCGGATTGGTCTGAACTATACGTCAGTCGGACGCGGCTGAACGCTTCGCCAGCGGCTGTGAACAAGAGGGGCGGCCGTGCGAACGGTCGCCCTTTTTTTGTCTCGGATCGACGCGCATTACCGCCCGTTTACCCCGAGCGAAGTCGAGGGGCTGATCGCAGCGCAGGTGCCTCGACTTCACTCAGCACGACCGGCTGGAGTGCGGTCAAGGAGCGGTCACGACGGGCGGCGCGAGGTGCAACCTGCTCGTAGCTTGACTCCAGCCTGCGCGGGAAGGCGAACTTCCCACAAACCCCTATCTGTTCAGACGTGGCGGTACGAAAAAGGGGCGCCCGCGAACGGACGCCCCTTTTTCAACTTAAAACGTCAGCTCAGCCGTCGTAATCGGCGCCGAGATTCTGGTTGCGCGGCGGGGCAGCGGCGGTGAGGCGCAGCGCCTCTGCCGATGCCGCCAGCGAGCCGACCTCGTCCGGCGCGTCGTCGTCGTCGACCTGGACCTTCTGCATGCCGGAAATAACCGACTCCTCGAGATGATCGGGACGCACCAGTTCCTCGGCGATCTCGCGCAGCGCGACGACCGGGTTCTTGTCGCGGTCGCGGTCGAGCATCAGCTCGGCACCGCCGGAAATCTGCCGCGCACGCTGCGCCGCAAACAGCACCAGATCGAACCGGTTCGGGATCTTGTCGACGCAATCTTCGACGGTGACGCGCGCCATGAACGGCTTCCTTCGTGGATAATGCTGGGGGATAAGCCCGATGCCTTATGGGAGACGGGCGGCAGAGTCAAGAATTGCCACGGAAACCTCTGGCAGCGGCTGCGTTGTGCCGGCGATGAACGCCCAAACCACGCTTGCGCCGTCGCCTGCGGCACGCCACGACACCGCTATGGATCGCCCGGCCCCGCAACCCACCTTCACCGTCGATGACAACCGCCTGCGGATGCTGGTGACCGGCCCGGAGCGGCTCGACACGCTGATCGCGCTGATCGACGGCGCGCAGAGCTCATTGCGAATGCTCTACTACATCTATGTCGACGATCGCGCTGGCGAGGCGGTGCGCGCCGCGTTGCTGCGCGCGGCGGACCGTGGGGTAAAGGTGTCGCTGATCGTCGACGGGCTCGGCAGCGAACATGCCGAGCAGCATCATTTCTTCGATCCGCTTCGCGAAGGCGGTGTCCATGTCTGCCGGTTCGTGCCGCGCTGGGGGCGGCGCTACCTGCTGCGTAACCACCAGAAGCTCGCGCTGGCGGACGGCGAGGCGGTTGAGACGGCGCGGGCGATCATCGGTGGGTTCAACGTCGAGGACGGCTATTTCGGCACGCCCGCCGAACAGGCGTGGCGTGATCTCGGCCTGCTGGTCGAGGGACCGGCGGCGCAGCGCATCAGCGGCTATTTCGATGCGCTCTCGGCGTGGGCGCAGCGCCCGAAGGCCACGCTGCGGTCGCTCGGCCGGGCGCTGTCGAACTGGAGCGAGCCGCAGGGCACCGCGCGCTGGTTGTTCGGCGGCCCGACGCGGCGCCTGTCGCCCTGGGCGCGCGCGGTGAAGCACGACATGGACGCTGCGCGCGACATCGGCCTGATCGCCGGCTATTTCGCGCCGAGCCCGGGGATGCTCAAGCGGCTCGACCGGGTGGGGATGAGCGGCCGGGTGCGGATCGTACTGGCGTCGAAGAACGATCATGGCGCGGCGATCTGGGCGTCGCGTTTCACTTACGCCGGGCTGCTGCGCAAGCGCGTCGAGATCTACGAATATCAGCCGACCAAGCTGCACACCAAGCTCTTCGTGATCGACGACGTGGTGTATATCGGCTCGGCCAATTACGACGTGCGCAGCTTGTTCCTCAACCTCGAGATGATGCTGCGGATCGACGATGCCGACTTCGCCGCGCACGTCCGCCAGTATTTCGACGGCGAGGTCGCCGATTCGGAGCGTATCACGCCCGAACTCTATGCCCGGCGGACGAGTTCGTGGACCAAGGTCAAACAGGCGGGGGCGTTTTTCGTGATGACCGTGCTCGACTATAACGTCACGCGCGGGCTCAATTTTGGGCGCGGCCGGCAGCAATGACGGGCAACGGCGCGCTCCCGCCGGTTTAGGTCGGCAGGCGAGCGTTCCACGTTTCGACTGCGCGTCGCAACACGGCTTTTACGCAGCCTGCGGCATGACGAGTTCCGCCGCGCAGCGCGATCGGTTACGCCGGGGCATGGCGAGAACGATCACCAAAAAAACGCGCTCGGTGCTGCGCGACTTCCTGCAGCAGGAGGCGGCGGGCGGCATCGTGCTGATGGTGGCCGCCGCGCTGGCGCTCGCGGTGGCGAACTCGCCCTGGGGTGACGCCTATTTCCACCTGCTTCACCTGCGGACCGGCCCGGTGCTCGTGCCGAACGTTGGGGCGATGACGGTGCATCTGTGGATCGACGATGCGCTGATGACGGTGTTCTTCCTGTTCGTTGGGCTGGAGATCAAACGCGAACTGATCGACGGGCGATTGTCCAACCCGGCGCGCCGGCGCCTGCCGGTGATCGCGGCGGCGGCGGGGATGCTGGTTCCGGCGCTGACCTTCCTTGCCATTGCGGGTGGCGACGCGACGCTACGCGCAGGCTGGGCAATCCCGGCGGCGACCGACATCGCCTTTGCGATCGGAGTGATGGCGCTGCTCGGCAAGCGGGTGCCGCCGTCACTCAAGCTGTTCCTGACGACGGTGGCGATCGTCGATGACATGGGCGCGGTGGCGATCATCGCGGTCGCCTATACGAGCGGGATCGACTGGATTGCGCTGGCGGGGGCGGGGGGTGTGCTGCTGGTGATGGCGGCGCTCAACCGGCGCGGGGTGAAGCGGCTCGCCCCTTATCTGCTCGCGTTCGTCGGGCTATGGTGGCTGGTGCTGCTGTCGGGCGTACACGCTACGGTGGCGGGGGTGCTGGCGGCGGCGGCGATCCCGATCACGCGCTCGCCCGGCATGCCCGATGCGCAGGGATCGCCGCTCCACCGGCTCGAACACGCGCTGTCGCCGTGGGTGGCGTTCGGGATCGTGCCGCTGTTCGCCTTCGCCAATGCCGGCATCGCGCTGGGCGGGCTTCCGGCGGACGTGCTGCGCGCGCCGCTGGTGATCGCCGTGACGCTTGGATTGTTCCTGGGCAAGCAGGCCGGGGTGCTGGGCAGCATTGCGCTCGCCCGGCGGCTTGGCCTTGCCAAGCGGCCGAGCGGGGCGACCTGGCGGCAGCTTTACGGTGTCGCGCTGCTCGCCGGGATCGGCTTCACGATGAGCCTGTTCATCGGCGGCCTCGCCTTTCCTGGCAGCGCGGCGTTGCAGGACGAGGTGAAGGTCGGCGTGCTGATCGGTTCGCTAGTGTCGGCCGTGGCGGGCTATGCGGTCCTGCGATCGTCGAGCACCGCCACGCCAAGCACGGCCAGACCGCCAAGCGCGAGCAGCGCACCGACCCAGCCGGTCGACGTCCAGCCATAACCGGCCGCGATGGCGATACCGCCGAGCCAAGGCCCGAGCGCGTTGGCGGTGTTGAACGCCGAATGGTTGAGCGCCGCTGCCAACGCCTGCGCCTTGCCCGCTACGTCCATCAACCGCGTCTGCAACACGGTGCCGAGCGCGCCGCTGAAGCCGATCGCGAACACGTCGATGCAGATCGACCAGAGCTGGTGCGCGGCAAGCGGGTAGAGCGCGAGGCTTACCGCGCTGCCGATCAGCAACACGGTCGCGGTCGGCATCAGCGCACGGTCGGCGAAGCGTGGCGCGACGAGATTTCCGATCGTCAGGCCGACGCCGAACACCGCCAGCACCAGCGGCAGGCTGGCAGCCGAAGCGCGCGTGACGTCGAGCAGCGTGGAGGCAAGATAGGTATAGACGCAGAACATGCCGCCGAACCCGATCGCGCCGATACCGAGCGTGAGCCAAACACGCTTGTTGGCGAGCGCACTGAGTTCGGTGAGCGGGCTCGCGCCGGGCTCCGGCTTGTCGCGCGGTGCGAACAAGGCGACGAGCAGCACGGTCAGCAGCGCAAGCAAGGCGACCACGCCGAACCCCCAGCGCCAGCCGACCGCCTGCCCCAGCCAGTTGGCGAGCGGCACGCCAAGGATCGTCGCGACCGTCAGCCCAAGCATCACCCGCCCGACCGCCTGCGAACGCTGGTTGGTCGGCACCAGCGATGCGGCGACGAGCGCCGCGATGCCGAAATAGGCGCCGTGCGGCAGCCCGCTCAAAAAGCGGAACAGCAGCATCCAATGATAGGATGGCGCCAGCGCGGACAGCCCGTTGAACAGCGCGAACGCGGTCATCAGCAGGATCAGCAGGGTCCGCCGCGACAGCTTCGCCGCCGCCACCGCGAGCAGCGGCGCACCGACCACCACGCCGAGTGCATAGGCGCTGATGACATGGCCCGCGGTGGGTGCGTCGATGCCGAGCCCTTTGGCGAAATACGGCACCAGGCTCATCGTCGCGAATTCGGTGGTGCCGATCGCAAAGCCACCCATCGCCAGCGCAAAGTGGATCAGCGCGACGGGCGCATTCGGACGAACGTCGCTGATCGCGGCGGCGGGAGCGGTGGCATGCATCGTGCCGAAGTGGCGATGCTGCGGTGCAGCGTCAACCGCAGCGCGTGCATGTGTTACGACATGTGCCGCAATCGAACGTCGAACGCGCGACCATGCGATGGTGGCAAAGGCACCGATCCTGTGCGACGACCGTAGCGATGCTGCCGTTCGTCTTCCTCGCCCTCGCCGGCATCTTCTGGGGACTTGGCTTCCCGCTCGGCAAGATCGTGCTGCATGAGATGGCCCCGGCGCATATGGTGCTGCTGCGCTTCCTCGTCGCGGGGATCGTCTCGCTGCCGTTCGCGCTTGCCACACGCGAGGCGCGCGGCCTGTTCCGCTCAGGCCCGGTGGTACTGGCGGGGATGTGCTACGGCGTGGCGTTCATCGTCCAGTTCGAGGGGCTGGCGCGCGTTACCGTCACGCTCGCCGCGCTGCTGGTGGGGGCGATGCCTGCGCTGATCGCGCTGACGGCGTTCATCCTGCGCGAGCGGGTGAGCCGCGCGTCGTGGATCGGCGTGGTCGGCGCAACCGCCGGTGCGGTGCTGATCGCCGGCAAGCCCGACGGCTCGGGCTCACCGCTCGGCATCGCCTTGTCGCTCGGATCGCTGCTGATCTTCCTCGGCTGGCTGCTCGCGCTCCGGCGTGCGCCCAAGACGGACGGCGCGATGGCGGTGCCCGCCGTCACCGTGGTCGTCGCCGCAATCACCATCGCGCCGATCGCGCTGCTGCTGCACGGCGCGCCGCCGCTGCACCTGTCGGCGGCGGCGTGGGGCGGAATCATGGGGCAGGGGCTGTTGTCGACCTTCCTCGCTACCGTCGCCTGGAATGTCGGGGCGGCGCGCGTCGGCAGCGCGGCGGCGGGCGTGTTCATCAACATTGAGCCGCTGGTCGGGTCGATCCTCGGCATCGGTTTCTTCGGCGATCCGGCCGGCGCGACGATCATCGTCGGCGGCGTGATGATCATCGCCGGGAGCGTCGTCACCGTGCTGGGCGAGCGCCCCGCGCGCGACCGGCTCGGCGATGCCGCGCACGGCCTGTCGACCGACTAACGCGCCTCAGCCCAGCGCCGCGGTCAGCGTGGCGCGGACGCCGTTGTGGCCGACATCATATTCGACAATGGTGTGCAGGCTCTGCGCCATCGCGCGGATCAGCTTGGTGCCGACGCCGGTGCCGCGCGCCGGGGCGGCGGTGTCCATGCCGATGCCGTCATCCTCGACCGCGAGCCGGAACTGCTCGCCGTCAAGCTGCGACAGCGCGATGCGGACCTCGCCCGCCTGCAACGGATATGCGTATTTACAGGCGTTGCTGACCAGTTCTGTGACGATCACGCCCAGCGACACCGCACGATCGGTGGCGAGTCGGATCGGCTCGGCGGAAAGCGTCAGCGTGCGCGGCTCGCTCTCGCTCGACCAGGTCTCGCCGAGCTCATCGACCAGCGCGCCGAGATACTCACGCATGTCGACCTGCTCGACGTCGTTGGTGGTGTAGAGCCGGCGATGGACCTGCGCGATCGCGGCGATGCGGCGTTGCGTATCCTCCAGCGCGGCGCGTGCGCTTTCATCGGCAAGCGCGGTCGACTGCATCCGCACCATTGCCGAGACGATCTGGAGGCTGTTGGCGACGCGGTGGTTGACCTCGCGCAGCAGCGCCTCCAGCCGGGCGTTGCTGGTGCGCAGCATCTGTTCGGCGGCGAGCTTGTCGCGCTCCAGCTTGGCGCGTTCGAGCACTTGCGTGAACGACGTGGCGAGCAGATCGAAGAAATCACCGCCGGCCGATTTCACCACATAATCCGCGGCCCCGGCCTTCAGCGCGGCAACCGCGATGCGGCCCTCCTCGGAACCGGTGACGTACACCACCGGCGGGCGATCCGGCAGCGCACTCAACTGCGCGAGCGTCTCCAGCCCGTCCATCCCCGGCATGTAGTGATCGACCGCGATCAGATCGTAGCGCTTCTGGGTGGCCAGCGCGACACCCTCCGCGCCGCCTTCGGCCACCGTGACGATGAAGCCGTGGCGCGCCAGCGTGCGCGCGGCGAGCCGGCGCAGACCGGCATCGTCGTCGATATACAGCACATAGGCCGGAGGGGAGGCGGGCGCCGCGTCCGACATCAGTCGTCTTCGATTTCCGGAACCTGGATCACCGACAGGAACAGCCCGAGCTGGCGGATCGCCTGCGCGAAACTTTCGTAGTTCACCGGCTTGGTTATGTAGACGTTACAGCCCAGATCGTAGCAGCGCTGGATCTCGACCTTGTCGTCGGTGGTCGTCAGCACGACGACGGGGGTGCGCTTGAGCGCCGCGGTGCTCTTGATCCGGGCGAGGATGTCGGTGCCGCTCATGTCCGGCAGGTTGAGATCGAGCAGCACCAGCGCCGGGCCGCTGCGCGCGGGGCCGTCGGCATGGTTGAACAGGTAATCGAGCGCGGTGGTGCCGTCGGTGAAATGCGTGATCGCATTGAGAATCCCCGCACGGCGGATGTTCTTCTCGATCAGGCGCGCATGGCCCTCATCGTCCTCGATCATCACGATGCTGACGGATTGATGGTCGCTCATGCTGGCTCTCGCTCGCTTCGTTTGGTTTTGGGTTCGACATAGGCGAGGGGCAGGTTGACCCGGAAGGTGGAGCCCCGGCCCAACTCGGATGACACGTCGATTGTCCCCCCGAGCCGGTACGCCAGGGCGCGGACATGCGCGAGTCCGATTCCTTCACCCGGCTGATCCTGCGTCCCCGATCGCCGGAACAGATCGAAGATGCGTGTGTGGTCGGAAGCCGCGATACCGCGTCCGTTGTCCTCGATCTCGAAGACCGCCCGCACGCCCTCGCGCCGCCCACGAACGACGATGCGACCGGGGCGCTTGGGATCGAGATATTTGACGGCATTCTCGATCAGGTTGGAGAAGATCTGTTCGACGGCAAGGCGATCGTTGACGATCCCGACCATCGGTTGCTCGACGATCAGTTCCGCACCACGATCGTCGAGCAGATGCTGGAGGCTGTCGCGGATGGTGACGGCCAGCGCGGCGGTATCGAGCGGTTCGGGCGTGATCACGCGGCGCCCCTGACGCGAAAGCTTGAGGATCGCGTTGATGAGCCGGTCCATCTTCTGCGTCGAGGTGCGGATGAAGCCGATCGCCTCGGGCAGATCCTCGCGCGCGGCGAGCCGTGCGTCCTCGGTGACGATGCCGGGCGCCTCCGCCTCGGCGCGGTCGATCAACTCCGAAATGGTCGCGGTCGCGGTTTCCAGTTCTGCGGTGAAACCCATCACGTTGACGAGTGGCGAGCGCAGATCGTGGCTGACGATATAGGCGAAGCGTTGCACTTCTTCGTTGGCGCGGGTCAGGTCGACCGTGCGCGCCGCGACGAGGTCTTCCAGCGAGCCCGCGAAATCCCGCAACTGGTCGCGCGAGGCGCCGAGGTCGCGCGTGTACCGCAGCACGGTGGCGATCGACAGGAAGGCGACCAACACCAGCAGCAGGCCGGCCAGCGCGAGCACGCCGTAGAAGGCGCGCACGGTGTTGCGCTGCTCGGAATCGCGCAGCGCCAGCAGGCGCGTCTCCTCGTCTCCCATCGTCTTCAGCACGGCGCGGATGTGGTACATCCGCCGTGCCGTCTTCTCGGCCGTGAAGTCGCGCAATGCGTCGTTAGATTTGCCGGCGGCAACCAGGGCGATCGTGTGCACCCGGTGGCCGAACAGATCGGATACGAGCGGCCGCAGCACCGCGACGTTGCGACGCTGCACCGGGTTATCGGCGGTAAGCCGCGCGATCCGCGCGAGTTGCGGCCAGGTCTCACTCGCGGCGATGTCGTGATTGTGCCGGTAATCCCCGTCGCCGGTCAGCAGAAAGCCGCGCCGTGCCGTCTCACCCTGTTCGATCAGCGTCTGGGTGTGGGCGATGGCGAGCTTCACCGTATAGGTGTGGTTGACCATGTCGGTGTGCGACTGGTTGCGCACCGTCGTCCACACCGCAGCGACGCCGGCGGCGAGCAGCGCAATGAACCCCACGGTCATACAGGTGATCAGCAGTCGGCCGATCGCACGATCGCTGGCGCCGAACACCCGTAAGACCCGTCTCATCATCGCGCGTCCTCGTAGAACGCGTGCGGCGAAAGCGCCAGTGGGGCGCGATTGATCGGGATCAATTTCAGTCCGGCCCTACAGCAGGCGCTCCTGCAACGTCTGTCGGCCGACAAAACCGCCGCCCTGCCGCCGCGCCAGCTCGGTTTCGGCAGTGAAGCGCACGTCGATATCGCGGTCGCCGAGGAACTTGGTCAGTGATTCATCCTCGATCTCATGCCACTCCTTGCCGCGATCCGGCCCATAGCGCACGCGCGGCAGCAGCCCGGGCAGGTTTGACCATTCGAGCAATTGCGCGAAGCTCGCCTCGTTGAGCATGTCGCGCAGGTGGAAGGCGGTGACATAGGCGTCGGGAAAGGCGCGGTGCGCTGGCAGGCCCCGTTCGTGCTCGATCCCCTCGGGCTTGCGCCAGTAGCGCAGCACCTGATTCGAGAAGCTCGGCGCATCGGACCACAGCCGCATCGCGCATTTCCACGTGCAGATCCACTCGGCGCTCCGGGTGAGAGCGGGCGTACAGAATTGCTGCTCGAAATCGGCCCGGTGCGCGGCCAGCGCCAGGCGGCGCGGCCACGGATCGAGCGCGGCGCGCGCGACGTCGTGCCACAACGGTGCGTCCGCGACCTGTTCGTCGAGGATGTGGTGGATCGCCTGCGTGACCGGCGGCATCGACCGGCCGGGGTTGACCAGCCGCGACCCGCCTTCGCCGACCAGTTCCCAGCGGCCATCGGGCTGCAAGGCGACATCCTGCCAGCCGATCTCGCACACGCCGTGCGCGGGCGGGGCGGGGCCGGTGGTTTCGAGATCGACGACGCGGATCATGCTTGGAGGCGGGGGTGGCGGCATCCCGCCTAGGTGGCGGCTCGGCGCGTGAAATGCCAGCCCCCGCAGCCGTCGATCAGGTCGGGCGTGCGATCCCACTGGCGGCAAGCTGCGCGTCGATCTGCGCGAGCAACCGGTCGAGCGCGGCGGTGTCGTGCGCCTCGGCGCGGGCAGTGAGCATGTCCTGGGTGTGCGAGGCGCGCAGCAGCCACCAGCCGTCCGCCGTATCGACGCGCGCGCCGTCGATACGATCGACCGTCGCGCCTTCGGCGGCGAGCCGACCGAGCACCTCCCCGATCACCGCGAACTTGCGGGCCGCGGGCACGGCGAAGCGCAGTTCGGGCGTGTTGACCATCTGCGGCATGGCATCGCGCAGTTCGGCCAGCGTGCGTCCGCTCGCCCGCAACGCGCCGATCAGGCGGACCGCAGCGTAATGCGCGTCGTCGACCCCGCCGAACGCCCCGCCGAAATAGACGTGGCCGCTCATCTCGCCGCCGATCACCGCGCCGGTCTCGCGCATCCTGGCCTTCATCAGGCTGTGGCCCGTCTTCCACATCATCGGCACGCCACCAAGCGCACGGACCCGGTCGAACAGCGCGCCGCTCGTCTTGACGTCGCCGATGACGGTCGCGCCGGGCGCATCGCGTAGCGCGGGTTCGACCAGAATGGACAGGATCTGATCGGCCGCCAGCACCCGGCCGAGCCCGTCGACCACGCCGATCCGGTCGCCGTCGCCATCGAAAGCCACTCCGAAATCGAGCTGGTTATCCGCGACCAGCGCCTTGAGATCGGCAAGGTTCGACTCTTCGGAAGGGTCGGGATGATGGTTGGGGAAATTGCCGTCGATATCGGTGAACAGCAGGTGATGCTCACCGTCCAGGCGCTGCACAAGCTGCTCGATCACCGCGCCGGACGCGCCGTTGCCCGCGTCCCAGCCGATCCGGTAGCCGCCGCGCTCGAACCCGGCGATCAACCGGTCGAGATAGGCGGACGTCACGTCGGCTTCCGTCAGCACGCCAGCGCCGTCGGTCCAGTCGCCCACCTCCGCCAGTGCGGCAAGATGCTGAAGGTCGGCACCGAAAAAGGGCGCATGCTGATGCACGAACTTGAGGCCGTTCTGATCGGCGGGATTGTGGCTGCCGGTGACCTGTATGCCGCCGTCGACGCTCAACGTGGCTTCTGCAAACGACAGCATGGGCGTGGGGCCGAGGCCGATCCGCACCACATCGACGCCGCTTGCGGTCAGCCCCGCCACCAGCGCGGTCTCCAGCGCCGGCGAGGACAGTCGCCCGTCATAACCGACCGCGACGCGTGCGCCGCCCGTGCGGCGTACCACACTCGCGAAACCCCGCCCGAGCGCATAGGCATCCGCGTCATGCAGCGTCTCGCCGACCACGCCCCGCACGTCGTATTCGCGCAGGATGGCGGGGTCGAAACGGTGCGTCACCGTTTGAGCAGCACGTCACGCGCGGCGTTGATGCGGCGCGCCAGATCGGCCGAGCCGCCGCGATCGGGATGCACCGCCGACACCAGCCGGCGATGTGCGGCGCGGATCGCGTCCGCGTCGGCGCTCGCGCCCACGCCGAGGATCGCGCGCGCCTCCGCCTCGTCGATGCGCGGGCCGGCGGGTTTGCGGCGCCAGTAATACCAGGCGAACGCGACCAGCGCCGCCAGAACGAGGACCTTCGCCACTATGCGACCTGCGGGAGGGCGACGTCGGGTAGCGACAGCGCGTTCATCATCTCGCGCAGTTCCTGCCGCGCGGCGACATGGCTCAGCCCCATCTCC
>Ga0265780_10008242_pt1 | contig 12675 bp, 10 predicted proteins | sample P1T30metagenome_FD_192432 | JGI IMG/M metagenome (GOLD analysis project Ga0265780, IMG submission 192432) | Plant litter microbial communities from East Loma Ridge, Irvine, California - P1 T30 | ecosystem: Environmental > Terrestrial > Plant litter > Unclassified | place: USA: California...
TCATTGCAGAAACACCGCTAGCAAATTGTTTTGTTAATTGAGCAGTTGCTTGCCAGGTATAACCACCTTTCGCGTTTGTCATTTGATAAACGTTTAAAGCACCAGTTCCGTTCGCAGTTGGGATACCTCCAGCGTTAATATCTACAACTTGTCTTGCTGATACCGAATTCGCATATATTGGTCTAGTATCAGGATATCCTGAAATCGCAAGATTTATAGGGTTTTCTAAATTGATGTTTTTAGCTACAGCAACATTCAAATCTCTTCCGTAAATACCTTCTAATGTACCTACGATACCCCATGGTAATTTAGCATCAATTGCAAAACTTGATTTCCAAGTTTGTGGGAATTTTAAATCTGGAGACATTACACTGATTGTTCCAGGAATAGTTGTTCCAGCTGGAGGTCTTGTTGCAGTTAACAAATTAGGCGCAATGTTAGGATTAAACAAAGGCACTGTACCACCATTTAGACTTGAATAAACTTGAGAATATTGTAATAATCCAGCATCACTAGATTGAGAAACAATCCATACAAATGGCACACGACCAGTAAATATACCAGTTCCACCACGTAATTGTAATGAACGATCTCCCAATACATCCCAGTTAAATCCAAAACGTGGGGAGTATGAAAGTCTGTTTTCAGGTAAAACACCAGTATCTACTTTCTGACCGCCTGCAAATGTTTGAGCAGCCACTAAAGGATGAGTACGAATTTCATCAGCCTCAGGATAAGTAGCCTGTTCAATACGCAAACCAGCTGTTAATTTTAAACGGTCTGAAACCGAAAACTCATCTTGTAAATAAGCTGAATATTGAGCAAATTTAAAGCTCGGGAAAGCTTGTGAACCATCTGCAGTTAATGGATATGTAACTGAATACTGTAGTGGCATTCTGTTATTTACGAAATCATCCCAAGTTCTGAAAGTATAGAAACCTGTACCAAAACGTTGAAAACCATTTTTTGTGGTACTAAACTCAGCTTGCAAACCTAAAGTAATGTTATGTTTACCTAAGGCTAAACTTAAATCATCACTGTAAGTATAACCCTTCACATCACGTAAGTTGCCGTAAGTAAATGGTTCGTAACCAAAAGTTGTTAACACATTACCTGCTGTACTTCCTGTTTGCGTTCCATCCAAAATATCAACCAAAGGGAATGGAGAACTATCAGAATTTCTAGGATCATTTTGATGAGAGTAAGTTACACGAGCTACGTTTGTAATTTTACTTCCAAAGTTTGAATTTAATTCAGCTACTGCAGAATATAAGTTAGCCGCTTGGTAGTAATTTGAGTTTTCAAATGGCAAACCAGCCTCACGCAGATTTCCAGATCTTGAATTTAGATAGCCTAAGTTACCCGTTGCACCAGAATTGGTAACTGAAGTACTTGCTGAAAATGGTGATTGACTTTCTACTTGATTATAACGCACACTGAAACGGTGGCTTTTAGAAATATTCCAATCTAAACGGGCGAACATTTTTTCGTTATCACTGATGTTTGAGTAACCTTCATAACCGCCAGTTTGATATCCATATCTTGTATTCAAATATGAAGAAACCGTATTTAAAAACGATGCATCGGCTCTAACTACGTTAGGGTTAGCCGGATCGTAAGGATTAGAAGGAGTAGCAGCTAAACGCTGTGTTCCAGGCTGTTCAGTTCTTTTCTTCTCGTAATTAACGAAAAAGAATAATTTATCTTTAATAATCGGACCGCCTAAGCTGAATCCATAATTTTTTTCATCTAACGGCTGAAGTGCAGGAATTCTGTAAGTATCACCAATTCTTTTACCTTGTTGTTCTTCACCACGCATGGTATAAAATACATTACCAGAGAATGAGTTTGTACCCGAACGCGTAACAGCTGTTACAGATCCGCCAGTAAAACCTGTTTGACGCACATCAAATGGAGTTACGTTGATCGAGATCTGCTCTAAAGCATCGATAGAGATTGGAGAACCGCCGGCAGGAATGTTCTGACCAATACCAAATTGATTGTTGAAGTTAGCACCATCAACCGTAAAGTTGTTCGAACGATAGTTACCACCACCTATAGATTGTCCGTTTGCTTGCGGTGTTAAACGCGTTAAATCATTTACACTACGTGAAATTGTAGGCAAAGCTTGAATTTGTTGTTTTCCAATAACAGTAGAAGTACCGTTTCTGTTAGAATTTAAAATGCTGTTAGAGCTTTGACCAACAACTTTAACCTCTTGTAGTGTTGAACTGTTATCTACCAAAACCAGGTTAAGCAAATATGGTTCACCTAATTTTAAATAAATTCCAGTTGAGCTATATGGTTTATAACCAACGAAACTCACTTCAACTGTGTAAGGTCCACCAACACGCATACCACCGATAGTGAATCTGCCGTCGGCATTTGTAGAAACGGTGTAAACCGAACCTGTTGGCGTATGTGTTGCTTTAACACTCGCCCCTGGCAAAGCGCCACTAGCATCCTTAATTGTTCCTGTCATTGATGATGTGGTTACCTGTGCACTAGCACCGAAAGTAATACCTACAATTGCAACAATAACGAGTACTAATCTTAAAAGTAAAGATTTGTTCATACTTTGTTTTTTAAATGTTTTTTGTTTGTTGAATAATAATCGGGGGTGATTTTATTGGCGCAAATGTACTTAATAATATTTAACACATTTTAACATCCAATGTTAAATTATCGTTAAGCATTCCAAAACTTTTCAACATTTAACATCATTTATCGCTGTATTAACTTTCACTTTATCAATCGTTTGCAAGCACTGTTATCTAATTCTTAAAAAATCTTAATTTATATTGCCATTATCGAATCAAAAATCACTCCTTATCAGAATTTCATAAAAAATAGTGTTACACAATATATTTTTTTGACAATTAAATCTTACAAATTGCTGACTGATTGCCCTCATTCTCAGATTTGAATACCTATTGGTTATAAAAACCCTTATTTTAAAGTCAAAAGAATTTAAAAACAGAGAAACGGATATAGTAAGTTTTATTATAGTGACTTTTACCTTCGTTAAGCGTAGCTATAGATGAACCTTTGTCAATTTTAGCTTTTTTGACATTGTATCTAAACAATCATCGCTATCAAATAAGATTTTTTTTTTAGTTTTGGTGATTATAAGAACTGAAGTTTCTTACAATGTAATGCTGATATATAATATAAAAGCGAGGGGAATCTGTTCGTAGAGCCTTCTCCCAATCCAGGGAGATTACCTAATTTAACAATTAAAAGAAATCTCTTTAATATAGATATGAATTACGACGTTATTGTTTTAGGCAGCGGCCCAGGTGGCTACGTAGCTGCAATCAGAGCTTCACAATTAGGAATGAAAGTTGCAATTGTAGAGCGTGAATCATTGGGTGGTATTTGTTTAAACTGGGGTTGTATCCCTACGAAAGCATTATTAAAAAGTGCTCAGGTTTTCGAATATATTAACCATGCTGCAGATTACGGAATTACTACGGCGGGTGCTACAGCAGATTTCGCAGCAGTTGTAAAGCGTAGTCGCGGCGTAGCCGACGGCATGAGTAAGGGCGTTCAATTTTTAATGAAGAAAAATAAAATTGAAGTAATTATGGGCACCGGTAAAGTAAAACCGGGTAACAAATTAGAAGTTAAAGGTGCCGATGGTTCTCAAAAGGAACTTACAGCAAAAAATATTATTATCGCAACTGGTGCTCGCTCGAGAGAATTGCCAAACTTAAAACAAGACGGTAAAAAGATTATCGGTTACCGCCAGGCTATGGTCTTACCAGAATTACCAAAAAGTATGGTCGTGGTAGGTTCAGGCGCTATCGGTGTAGAGTTTGCTTATTTCTATGCTACAATGGGCACAAAAGTGACTATCGTAGAGTTTATGGAGAACGTTGTTCCGGTAGAAGACGAAGATGTATCTAAACAATTATTGCGTAGCTTGAAAAAAGTGGGTATCGATGTAATGACTTCAGCTTCGGTTGAATCAGTTGATACTGCTGGCACAGGCTGTAAAGTTTCTGTTAAAACAGCATCAGGCATGCAAACCATTGAGGCTGATATTGTACTTTCTGCAGCTGGTATTGTAGCAAACATCGAAAATATTGGTTTAGAAGAAACTGGAATCAAAACTGAAAAAGGTAAAATTGTTACTGATGAATTCTACAACACTTCAGTAAAAGGATATTATGCAATTGGCGACGTTGTTGGTGGCCAGGCATTGGCTCACGTGGCATCTGCTGAAGGCATCATTTGCGTGGAGAAAATTGCTGGTCAGCATGTAGAAGCTTTGGATTACAACAACATTCCAGGTTGTACTTATTGCACTCCAGAAATTGCTTCGGTTGGTTATACAGAGAAAGCAGCTAAGGCAGCCGGATACGAATTAAAAATCGGAAAATTTCCATTTTCTGCATCAGGTAAAGCAAGTGCTGCTGGCGCAAAAGACGGTTTTATCAAATTAATTTTTGATGCCAAATATGGTGAACTATTAGGTGCACACATGATTGGCGCTAACGTTACTGAAATGATCGCAGAAATTGTGGTTGCCCGTAAATTAGAAACCACTGGTCATGAAATGATAAAATCAGTTCACCCTCACCCAACTATGAGTGAGGCCATTATGGAAGCAGCGGCAGATGCTTACGGTGAAGTAATCCACTTGTAGAGATAAATAATTAAGTAATAGCGCAAGGGAGTTCAGTTTTGAGCTCCCTTTTTTGTTTTTCTGGAATTTTAAACGCCATGGAAGGGGAAAATGTTAAAGATTCTGCAGAAACTTTCAAAATCGTATCCCGAGGAAACTTATTGCCCAATTCTTCATGGGATAATTCTGTTACCTTGATCATATATTTAACAAATTTATTCCACATCATTTCCATGCCTTGATTTTTGGTAAAATTTTATCAAAGGAAAACGTAAGAGCATCTGCGGCGGAGAGCCGGACCACAAATACCTAGCCTCTTCTTGGAAATAAGACCAGGAGTTTTATATCAGCCTGCTGATGAATCACATCTCTCAAAAGTGCCACTTTTACATCTTAAATTAGCTTTTTACCCTAATAGACTTGTATCAAATCTAGCGCTGTCAAGTTTCGCAGCTAAAACATTTAGCTCTTTTATCTGTTCGATAATCAACTAACAAAATTTTCATTATAAAACAAAAAGCACGTTATGCATTGGATTTTACTCATTATTGCTGGATTATTCGAAGTTGGATTTACTACCTCCCTAAAGTTGTCAGATGGATTTTCAAATTGGAAATGGGCTACTGCCTTTGTTGTATGCGTAATAATTAGCTTTGTGTTTTTAACTAAAGCTATAGAACAAATTCCATTAGGAACAGCATATGCCATTTGGTCTGGTATTGGCGCAGTAGGCACAGTATTAGTTGGAATCCTCTATTTTAAAGAAGATGCAAACTTCTGGAGAATCTTTTTCATAGGTTTATTAATTCTTTCTATAGTAGGATTAAAAATGGTAACACCAGATAAATCTGCATAATTACATTCTTAAATAAAGAACCTTAATCTTCTACTTTATAAATCCCTTTCGCTAATCCTGAAGGGATTTCTTTTTTTTGATTATTTTGCTAAACTCGCCAGATCAAAACCTGATACTTGCTACTTAAAACCTTGATACAAAAATGAAGTTACATACCATAAATACCGGCTTATTTAAATTGGATGGTGGCGCTATGTTCGGCGTTGTACCCAAAGCTTTGTGGCAAAAAACAAATCCGGCAGATGCCAACAACCTTTGCACCTGGGCCATGCGATCCCTTTTAATCGAGGATAACGGCAAATTGATTTTAGTAGATACTGGAATTGGAGACAAGCAGGATGAAAAGTTTTTCAGTCATTATTATTTACATGGAGAAGATTCAATGCAGAACTCGCTATCACAATTGGGATTTGGGCTAGATGAAATAACCGACGTTTTTCTGACGCATTTACATTTTGATCATGTTGGTGGAGCAATCAACAGAGTACAAGATAAATTGCTACCCACCTTCAAAAATGCAACTTATTGGAGCAATGAAAAGCATTGGAACTGGGCTGTTGAGCCAAACGCAAGAGAGAAAGCTTCTTTTCTTGCAGATAATATTTTGCCCATTCAGCAAAGCGGACAACTTCAGTTTATAACTGAAAAAGAAAATATACTTTGGCAGCCGAACATTAATATTTCATTTGCCTATGGCCACACCGATGCGATGATGCTGCCGAAAATAAACTATAAAGGCAGAACAATAGTTTATATGGCCGATCTTTTACCCTCAATTGGGCACTTACCACTACCCTATGTGATGGCTTACGATATGTTTCCACTAAAAACATTGACAGAAAAGCAATCTTTCTTGGAAGAGGCGGTGACAAAAAATTATATTTTATATCTGGAGCACGATCCAATAAATGAATGCTGTACCTTAAAACGTACAGAAAAAGGAATTAGAGTAGATCAAACTTTCAAACTAAATGAATTATAATGATTAGGCAGGCGATTCCTCTTGATGCTGAAGCTGTAGTACCGTTAATGATACAGGCTATGGGAGAATTGGCGGAAAAGTTTGTCAATACAAAAAATACAGTAGAAATACATCGGTTATTTAAGCTTTTTTTTGAGTTGAAAAATAATCAATATAGTTATCAAAACACTTTAGTTTTTCTGGAGGATAATGAAATTTTAGGATCACTTAGTGCTTACGATGGAAGCAAGCTTACCGAGCTCAGAAAGCCTTTTCTTGCTTACTTAAAGGAGAATCTTCTTTATAATTTAAATCTTGAGGAAGAGACTGAAGCTGGAGAATTCTATTTTGATACCATCAGCGTAAACCCAAAAGCGCAAGGAAAAGGCATCGGCAAAGCGTTAATTGAAGCCGGAATACAATGGGCCAGGCAACTTGGTCATCGCCAAATCGGTTTACTTGTTGAGCAAGAGAATACTAAAGCGAAATTACTTTACGAAAAAATAGGTTTCAAATACAGTAACGATAAGATTTTTTTAGGCAGCACCTATTTTCATTTGATATATGACTTGGCAGAATAAGATTCTAAATGTCATAGGAAACATTTTTTTCAATTTTTATTTGTATTTAATCTAAATAATAAGCAATTTCGCATCACATGGAAAAAGCTTGTATCGATATTAATGAACTTGTTAACGTATTCTCAGATGCTCAAGGCTCTATTTATCAATCAGATAAATTAAATTGCTTTTATGTTGATTTCGGCGGCAAGTTTGCAAAGTACAATTGCCTTTCTCTTCAAAAACTTAAAAAGGTAGTTGAACAAATTGATGTTGAAGAACTTTTATTGAATGCGCACAGAGCTGATTTCGAACTGGTGACATTTAATGGCTGCGAACACATTTATCTTTTAAGTGCGTTAGAAATTATCGCTTTAAAAGATTTACTGCAAGGTACTTTTACCATGTTCAAATTGAATCATCTAATCAATGATTGCCTTCATCGTTTAGTTTATTAGTTCTTCTGATCACTAGATAGTTGTTACATTCGGAGTAAATTATCCTTTCATTATTATTCACTGTTCGTTTTATTTACTAAAAAACTGCATGCTATCTCACTGCATTTCAACGATAATCCGTCAGGCGTTATTCCATCATTTCATACCTCATCTCTTGGCTTTATTACATTTTTTAGTCATTATTTAAACTCATTACAAATAACTTATTATCAGCAATTTAGACTAATTTCATATAGCAAATAAATGATGGAATTGAACAATTTCGTTTTACATTTGTATTGTTAATAAAGCACAGAAATTATGAAAGATCTAATGCGTATAAAATGTTTAATATCTCAGGATATCGAAACACTTTTAAATCAGCAAATAAAAAAAGAAGCTCACTCTTCATCACTATATTTATCAATGGCATCATGGTGTAACCAAAACGGTTACGACTTTTCTGCTGATTATTTCACAAAGCAGTCGGAAGAGGAAAGAATGCACCAGCTAAAATTATTTAAATATGTTTTAGATATGGGCGGTAATGCAATTTCTCCTGAAGTTACAGGAATTAAAACCGATTTTGCTGGCTTTAGAGAGGTTTTCGAAGATGCTTTGGAAGCAGAGATTGCCATTACCCAAAGCTTTAAGAACCTAGCTTCGAGATGCCATAAAGAGCAGGATTTTGTTACCATGGAATTTTTAAACTGGTTCTTGAAAGAGCAACGTGAAGAAGAATACAAAGCACGTAGAGCGCTTGAATTATTTGAAGTAATTGGCGAAGAAGGTACAGGAAGATGGGAAATTGACAAACATGTTAATAAAATCACTTATTCTGAAGATTAAGAATAACAACTAACAAAATATATACAAAGCCATTTTTAACGAAATGGCTTTTTTTGTGTTCATTTTTTCGATTGGCATTTTCAAAGCATAAACGATGCTGAAACGAATTCAGCAAGACGGGATGACTTTGCGCATCGCATAAAAGAAACATACAAGAACCCCACACAAAAACGGCCGTCCTCCTCTACTTGTTCAGTAACTCAATGTCAATTTTATTACTAAACAGTTGTTTGAAATTTTTAAGCATAAAAGATGCGGAATAAGTTCACCAAGACGTGATGGTTTGGCGCATCGCATAAAGAAACATCAATCACTAAAATTATCTTGAAAAAAGAAAGCTCCCATTGATTGATGGAAGCTTCTTTTAGTTTAGGTTGTTTGGTTTATGTTGATTATGAATAAGTCTTAAGATTTTTATAAAAAAAGCGCCGTTGCCAGCGCTTTTCTTAAACCAAATATATAATAATAATTAACGAGCATCACAAAAGTACAAACATTATTCATATAAGCAAGAGATATTCACAAATAAATTAAAATATTTTCGTTAATTCTTTCAAAAAGCAAAATAAAAAACATTAAATACCTATAAATAAGCCAAAAAATCATATTTAACTTAAAATATTCTTGTTTTTTGATTTCAAAATCATACTTTGAGCAAATATTTAAGTCAAATGATAGAAAATTTCATAAAAAACTACTTAAATCATCCAAAAACTTATGATGAAATGTTCTTAAATGGTGATAACTACAGAAATCATTATTCAAATTTCATCAGTAATTTTTCTAAAGAATCTCTCGAAAACCTAAACAAAAAGGAAGAGCTTGCTAAAAAGCTTTTCATGAGCCAGGGAATTACTTTTACCGTTTACGATAGCGGCGAAGGTATTGAAAAGATTTTCCCGTTCGATATCATCCCACGTATCATCACCTCAAGTGAATGGTCGTTTATTGAGAAAGGAATCAAACAACGTTTAAAAGCATTAAATCTTTTTTTAAAAGATGTTTACAGCAACCAGTTCATCATCAAGGATCAAATTGTTCCAATTAATGTGATTTACTCCTGTCCGCATTTTTTAAGGGAAATGCACAATGTGAATGTACTGCACGACATTTATATTCACATTGCAGGCATTGATCTCATTCGCGATCACGATGGAACGTTTTATGTACTAGAAGATAATCTTCGAACGCCATCTGGTGTAAGCTATATGTTGGAAAATCGTGAAATAACAAAAAGATTATTTCCAGGTTTGATTCCGCAATGTGGCGTTAGAAGCGTAACAGAATATCCAGCCATTCTTTATAAAAATTTAATGGCACTTTCTCCTAGAGCCGTTTCCAACCCAACAATTGTACTGCTAAGCCCGGGAATGTATAATTCTGCCTACTATGAACACACTACGCTTGCCCGCTTAATGGGAGTAGAATTGGTAGAAGGGAGAGATCTCGTAGTGAAAAATCAAAAAGTTTTCATGAAAACCACAACCGGCTTACAGCAAGTAGATGTAATTTATCGACGTGTAGATGATGATTATATCGACCCATTAGTATTTAATCCCAACAGCGTTTTGGGTGTGGCCGGTTTAATGGGCGCCTATCGAAAGGGAAATGTAGCTATTGTAAATGCCGTTGGAAACGGAGTTGCAGATGATAAAGCTGTATATACTTATGTTCCCGACATGATTAAATATTATTTGAACGAAGAACCAATATTAAAAAATGTACCTACCTATCAGTTAAGTAACCGAGACGAATTGGATTACGTTTTCCAAAACATCAATACCATGGTGATTAAAAAAACCAACGGAAGTGGCGGATATGGTATGCTAATGGGACATGCTGCATCTGAGCAAGAAACAGAGGATTATAAGCTGGAAATTTTGAAGGATCCAAGAAATTTTATTGCCCAGCCCACCATTAGCCTCTCCTCTGCCCCATGTTTTATTAATGGAAAACTGGCGCCGAGAAGAATTGACCTGCGTCCTTTTGCCCTTAACGGCCCAGATGGGATTTCGATTGTTCCAGGAGGATTAACACGGGTTGCCCTAAAAGAAGGGTCGCTTGTGGTTAACAGTTCTCAAGGAGGAGGCAGTAAAGATACATGGGTTTTAACTTCTTAGATTACAAAATATGTTAAGTAGAGTAGCATCAAGCTTATATTGGTTAAGCAGGTATGTAGAACGTAGCGATGGAATGTTGCGCATGCTAAAAATAAATTATGCCTCATCGCAAGACAGTATCCAGGAATTTACCTGGAAACCAGTAATTAGAATTTTCTCTGCAGATGATGAAAATGAATTGCTGAATATTCAGCATGACAGTAGAGCCGTAATTGAATATCTGTTGCTTAACCGCGACAATCCGAATTCCATATTGAATATTGTTACACTGGCCAGGGAAAATGCCAGAAGCGTTCAAGAACATATACCTAAAGATTTATGGCAATGTTTAAACGAATACTATCATACCGTGAAAGATGAAAAGTTATTGTGGTATGTGCAAAAGGATGATCCGATTACTGCTTTAGATATCTTAATTAAACAAGTAATGCTGTATCATGGCACTGCTGATAGCGCTATGGAACGTGGCGAAAGCAGAAGTTTTATGAAAATTGGCAAACACCTGGAAAGAAGTATTCAATCCATTGATATTTTAGACATTAAGTTCAGTTCAATCTCTGATAATCCGGATTTACTAACTGATATTGCTTACTGGAAACATCTCCTTTTGTCGTTAGGTGGTTACGAAATTTATTTAAAAACCTATCGTCAAGGCTTCGATGCTAAAAATATCATTGAACTGGTAATGCTTAATAATGATTTCCCCCGATCAGCGCTATATTCTATGCATAACATAGAAAGATATTTTAACAGGCTAAAAAGTGAAAGCAATATTGAGCACTATAACAACTTATCTTTCAAAATTGGAAGGTTAAAAAGTATGATTACTTATAGCTCAGTAAATACGATGGAAGAAGAGCAATTACACAATTACTTAACTGAAATCAGAGCAGAACTTTTTGGTATCGGGAACTTATTAAATGAATATTATTTCGCAAATTCATAAACAAATAATCATCCCGGTTAACCTTATTTACAAAACGATATGCCAATTTTTAAAATTAAACACATTACCAACTATAAATACGAGTTGCCTGTTCGCGATAGTGCAAACCAGATTATTTTGTTTCCGATAAAGGATGATTTTCAGAAGGTGGTTAAACACGATCTGAATATATCCGGAAGTCCTGAGATCGAAATATTTATCGATTACTATGGAAATGAAGTTGGGACTTTTACCCAAAATGAACCTCATACGCAGCTCAAAATATTTTCTAAAGTTTGTGTAGAAACTTTTCCAAAACCTTTGCCTCAGGATGATATTTTTAGCAGCGAGCAATGGAATAACCTCGAATCGATTCAGTTCGAAGTGCCGTACATTGATTATTTAAGACAGGAATCTTTTGATGGAATATCGCAGTTAAGAGATACTGCCTTAGCGCTCAAAACTTTTGAAGATACGCCTTACCAAACGGCAATAAAATACTGTGCTCATGTTTACAGCCATTATGAATATATCAAAGGCATCACAGCTGTAGATACGACTATAGATGAAATCTTAAAATTGAAAGCAGGTGTTTGTCAGGATTTTGCGCATATTTTAACCGCTATGTTGCGGCTAACGGGCATCCCCGCCAGATACGTTAGCGGCTATATTTGCCCAAATAGAGACGGCATGCGTGGCGAAGGTGCAACCCATGCCTGGGCAGAAGCGTATTTACCCGGCTATGGATGGCTGGGCTTAGACCCAACTAATAATTGCATTGCAAATGAAAAACATGTACGCCTGGCTGTCGGCAGAAATTTTGCCGATTGTTCACCGGTGAAGGGCGTATACAAGGGCGGTTTTGAACACATTATGGAAGTAAATGTATCAGTTGGCTATAATGATGAGGATTTTAACGACAACGAGAATTATTTTCAACCTAAAGAAGTGAATTACACGCAACCATCAGGCATAACCGCTACAACCCGAAAACAAAATAGCTACCAGCAATACATGGAAGCAATTCAGCAACAGCAGCAACAGCAGCAACAATAATCTCCAGTTTACCGTCACGAGTGCTCAGTTGCCGGTTAAGCAATTGAGCAATCACAACTGTCATTTTGAGCTTGTCGAAGAAATATATCAGCATTTCGACAAGCTAAATGTGACAACTCTTCCAATTTCAATCAGAAAAAAAGTGCAGGAATAGTTATACAGATATAAAATTTTCGTAATTATTTTCATAATTTAAATATCTAACACCAAACACGATGAAAATTTCATACATCTTCCTAGCAAGTATGCTTGTTACCTTAATCATATCAGCCTGTACACAA
>Ga0265780_10008243_pt1 | contig 12675 bp, 6 predicted proteins | sample P1T30metagenome_FD_192432 | JGI IMG/M metagenome (GOLD analysis project Ga0265780, IMG submission 192432) | Plant litter microbial communities from East Loma Ridge, Irvine, California - P1 T30 | ecosystem: Environmental > Terrestrial > Plant litter > Unclassified | place: USA: California...
TGTCCACCGCCCAGTGCGACCCGAGCCGGCCGCCGGCCTCCTCGTCAGCGAAGAACGCCACCGCGAGGTCGCGCGGAGGCTTGCGCCCGGACCGCTTCAGCTCGCGCAGGACCGCGAGCATCATCGCGTCCATGTCCTTCATGTCGACGGCGCCGCGACCCCAGATGAGGCCGTCCATCTCCTCGCCGCCGAACGGGTCCATCTTCCAGTCGCTCGCCTCGGCCGGCACGACGTCGGTGTGCCCGTGCAGCACGAGCGCGGGGCGCGAGGAGTCCTCGCCGTCGATCCGCAGGAGGACGGTGGCCCGGCCGGGCTCGGACTCCACGAGCACGGGGTCGTAGCCGACGTCGGTCAGCTCGGCCATCACGTGCTCGGCCGCGGCCCGCTCACCGGGTCCGCTCCCGTCGCCGTAGTTGGAGGAGTCGATGCGGATCAGCTCGCGGCAGATCCGCACCGCCTCGGTCTCCATGAGCGAGGGCATCTGCTGCGCCGCGCTCACTGGAGGCCCCGACGCACGAGCAGGGGCGTGATGTCGGCGTCGCGACCGCGCAGCTCGCGGTAGAACGACAGCGGATCGGCGGTGTGCCCCCGCGAGAGGAGCACGTCCCGGAACCGGCGGCCGCGCGCGGCGTCCAGACCGCCGTTCTCGCCCTCCTCGAACCAGGCCTGCGTGTCGGCGTCGAGCACCTCGCTCCAGATGTAGGAGTAGTACCCGGCGTCGTAGCCGCCACCGAACGTGTGGTTGAAGTAGGTCGAGCGGTAGCGCGGCGGGACGAGGTCCAGGCGGAGCCCGGCGGCCTCGAGCGCCCGCTCCTCGAACGCGACGACGTCGGCCGGGTCGGTCGGCACGTCCTCGGGCGCCAGGTGGTGCCACGCCTGGTCGAGCAGCGCCGCCCCGAGGTACTCGGCCGTGGCGAAGCCCTCGCCGTAGCTGGCGGCCTCGCGCAGGCGGGCGATGACGTCGACGTCGAGCGGCTCATCCGTGACGTGGTGGCGCGCGTACCGCGCCATCACCGCGGGATGCGTCGCCCACATCTCGTTCACCTGCGAGGGGTACTCGACGAAGTCGCGCGGCACGGCCGTACCCGAGAGGGACGGGAGCTGCACGTCGGAGAGCAGGCCGTGGAGCGCGTGACCGAACTCGTGGAAGGTCGTGATGACCTCGTCCCACGTCAGGAGCGTCGGCTCGCCCGCGGGCGGCCGCGGCACGTTCAGCGTGTTCGTGACGACGGCGTGGGTCCCCCTCAGACGGGACTGGTTGACGAAGCTCGTCATCCAGGCGCCGCCGCGCTTGCCCTCGCGCGCCCAGTAGTCGCCGAGGAACAGGCCGCGCGAGGAGCCGTCGGCGTCCAGGACCTCCCAGACGCGCATGCCGTCCGCGTAGGTGGGAAGGTCGGGGCGCTCGACGAACGTGATCCCGTACAGCTGCGTGGCCGTCCAGAAGACGCCGTCCACGAGAACGCGCTCGAGCTCGAAGTAGGGCCGCAGGCCGGCCATGTCGACGTCGTAGCGCGCGCGGCGGACCTTCTCGGCGTAGTGGCGCCAGTCGGCGGCCGTCAGCGCGACGTCGCCCACGCTGTGGCCCTCGGACTCGCCGTGAGCCTCGACGTCGGCCGCGAGCTCCGCCTCGAGCTCGACCGCCTCGGCGCGCGCGTTGCGGGCCGCGGCGGGGGCGAGCTGGTTCAGCATGCCCATCACGGCCTCGCTCGTCCCGGCCGTGCCGTCGGCCGCGACGTAGGCGGCGTGGTGCGGGAACCCCAGGAGCTGCGCGCGCTCGGCGCGCTTGCGGGCGAGCGCGAGGATCGTCGGGCGGGTGTCGGAGTCCGGGTCGACGCCGGTGCCGCGGCTCGTGGAGGCCTCCTGCACCCTGGCGCGCAGCTCGCGGCTGGTCGCGTCCACGAGGATCGGCTGAGACGTCGGCAGGATCAGCGTGACGAGGTGCTCGGCGTCGCTCCCGCGGTCGGTCGCGGTCTGCGCCAGGGCGGCGCGGTCGCCGTCGGTCAGGCCAGCGAGAAGCGCGGGGTCGGTGACGGGGACGGCCGCGTGCTTCATCCCCGCCACGACCTGCTGGCCGAACAGCGTCTCGAGGCTGGTGAGCTCGCCGTTGAGGGCGCGCAGCCGGTCCTGCTCGGCCTCGCCGAGCTCGACGCCGGCGCGGCGGGCGTCCTTGATCAGTCGCTGCAGCAGGTAGGCGAACTCGCCCTCGAGGTCGGGCTCGGCCGCCTCGACGGCGAGGTAGCGCGCGAACAGCCGGGCGTCGAGCCGGAACGCGTCGCCGTGGGCCGCGAGCGCCGGGGCGACGTCGGCGGCGATGGCGTCGAGCTCCTCACCGCCGAGGGAGGAGGTGAACACGTAGAAGACGTGGAGCGCGCGGGTCAGCAGCTCTCCGCTGTGCTCCAGTGCCTCGACCGTGTTGACGAAGGACGCGGGCGTCGGATCGGTGGCGATCGCCTCCCACTCGGCTCGCTGCTGGGCGAAGCCGGCCTCGATCGCCGGGCGGAAGTGCTCGAGCCGGATCTCGGTGAGCGGCGGCAGCCCGTGGTCGAGCGTCGAGGGCGCGGCGAACGGGTTGCTCGGATCGAGGGGCGCGGGTGCGTGGGGAGCTGCGTGAGAAGCCATGGCTCCATCTTGCCTGGCGTCCGGGGGTGGTCACGGTGACGCCTCCCTCATGACCTGCGAAAGACCTGAGGTTCTGGCAGGCCGGCGCGCGCGCAACCCAAGCGCGATGCTGCGGCGGTCCTGTCACGGTAGTGAACGCATTACGTGACGCGTCCCGCCGGGGCGCACCTCGGCACCGCCGCCAGCGCGCATCATCGGCGGCTTCGTCGACGGTGATCCGCCCTCGCTCCCCCGCACCCGACCCGGGCAGGACCGTCATGACCTCGACGCCGCAACCGATCGACCCTTCGACCCGAACGCCGTTCGACCGCCTCCTCGAGCGTGAGCTCGACCGCGACGCCGCCCAGGAGGTGGACCGGCGGCTCACGCGACGCCGCTCGACCTCCCCGGTGGAGTCGCCGTCGCTCATGATGCTCGTGCTTCTGGCCACGCTGGGCACGCTCGCCTACTCGGTGTTCCTGCTGAACCCCGCCAACCGCGGCGACCTGCTGCCGTACGTGCTGGTGATCGCGGCGGAGTGCCTCATCGTGGCGCACGCCCTGCTAGCCATGTGGACGATCCTGTCCTCGGGCTACAACCCCCGGACGTTCGCCTTCTACCAGGCGCAGCGCGAGCTGGTGGATCCGGAGCAGGTCGCCGACGCCGGCCTGCAGGAGTCCCCGCACCGGTGGCCCATGACGATGGAGGGCGAGGCGGTCGACGTCGACGTCTTCATCACCGTGTACGGCGAGAGCGTGGCGACCATCGAGCGCACGGTGCGAGCCGCGCTCGCGATGCACGGCCGTCACACCACCTGGGTGCTCGACGACGGGCGCAGCGACGAGGTCCAGGAGCTGTGCGCGGCCCTCGGGGCGCGCTACGTGCGCCGCCTCTCGAGCCACGGCGCCAAGGCGGGCAACGTCAACCACGCCCTGACGATCTCGCGAGCGCCGTACTACGCGATCTTCGACGCCGACTTCGTGCCGGAGCCCGAGTTCCTGGTGGAGACCGTGCCGTTCTTCGTGGACGAGCGGGTCGCGTTCGTGCAGACGCCGCAGACCTACCGGAACCTGTCATCGATGGTCTCGCGCGGCGCAGGCTACATGCAGGCCGTGTTCTACCGATTCATCCAGCCGGGCCGGAACCGGTTCAACGCCGCGTTCTGCGTCGGGACCAACGTCATCTTCCGCCGCACGGCGATCGAGGACATCGGCGGGATGTACACCGACTCCAAGTCGGAGGACGTGTGGACGTCGCTGCTCCTGCACGAACGGGGCTGGACGAGCATCTACATCCCGCTCGCGCTCGCCGTCGGTGACACCCCCGAGACGATCGAGGCCTACACGCGGCAGCAGCAGCGCTGGGCCACGGGCGGTTTCGAGATCCTGCTGCGTCACAACCCGTTCTCGCGGAAGCGGAACCTGACGTTCGACCAGCGCGTGCAGTACTTCGTCACCGCGACGCACTACCTCACCGGCATCGCGCCCCTCCTGCTGCTGCTCGTGCCGCCCCTGCAGATCTACTTCGACCTCGCGCCGATGAACCTGACGATCTCCCCCGGCACCTGGGTGCTGTACTACGTCGGCTTCTACGGGATGCAGATCGCGATCGCATTCTTCACGCTCGGCTCGTTCCGCTGGCAGGTGCTGCTGCTGGCGGCGGTGTCCTTCCCGATCTACGTGCGTGCGTTCGTCGGCGCGCTGCTCGGTCGCGAGACCGTCTGGCACGCCACCGGAGCGAAGGGCACCCGGTCGTCCGCGTTCGCGTGGATGGTGCCGCAGGCCGTCGTGTTCGTCTTCCTCACCATCACCTCGGTGATCGGTGTGCTCAAGCAGGAGTCGACGGGCCTGTTCACCCTCGCCCTGGCGTGGAACGTCACCAACACCCTCATCGTGGGCAGCTTCCTGCTCCAGGGGGCGCGCGAGGACCGCCGGTTCGCACGCGAGGCCCGTGAGGCGCGCCGCGCTGCCGACGCCTCGGACTCCGACCGCCCGACGCCGCCCTCCCCGCGGGGTCCGCAGGATCCCGGCACCCCCTCCTCCCCCGACGGCGACGCGTCCGACTCCCGTCGCAACCGTCGCGCGGTCCGTGAGATCGCCGTCGCCGCCAGGCGCGCGTCCGCCACCGCTCCCGCCCCCTCTCCCTCAGGAGCCCGCTGATGTCCCTGCGCACCGTCCTCAAGCTCGTCACCGGCGTCCTCGCCGTCCTCGTCGTCACGGCGGGCTCGACCGTCCTGCTCGGCAACCGCCTGTCGCAGAGCACCAGCGACACGGCCTCGATCCAGATCGGCTCGCTCGAGATCGGCACCGACTACCCCGGCACCGTGGAGGAGACCTTCGTGGCCGACGGCGACACCGTCACCGCCGGGCAGGAGCTGTTCACCGTCGCCTCGCTCGCGCTCCAGCGCGACCTTCGCGAGGGCACCGTGGCCACCGACTCCGGCGGCTACACGGTGGACGAGTCAGGCACCATGACGTTCCTCGCCCCGGCCGACGGCGTCGTGACGGGCCTCGACGCCCGCGCTGGGTCCTTCGTCCCCGCCGGCTCGGTGCTGACCGCGATCGCGCAGCCCGAGACGCTGTACGTGCAGGCACAGTTCGACCTGACGCCGCGCGAGTACGCGCGCGTCGAGATCGGCGCGCCCGTGGAGCTGTCGCTGCCGAACGCCGCGCACCTGGAGGGCTCGGTCCGGTCCGTCTCGGTGACCACCGACGAGGGCCGGGCGCGCGCCGTGGTCGTCGTGGCCAGCGACGCGCTGGCCGGGTCCAACCCCGACGGCCTGTATCAGCCGGGCACCCCCGTCGAGGCGAGCATGGCGCTGCGCGCCGAGGGCCCGCTCGCCGAGGTCTCGCGCAGCATCGGCGACTTCGGCCGGAAGATCGGCCTGTGACTCGACGCCTCGCGCGTCCGGCCGCCGGTCTCCTCGCACTCGTGCTGAGCGGCGCGGTGGGGCTCGCGGCGTGCACGCCGGGATCGGGCGGGTCTGGCGACCCGGCCGGGTCGGCCGGCGCTCCCGGGTCGTCCTCGTCCTCGACGGCGGAGGTCCCCACCTCCGCGACCGCCGCGTCGCTCCCGTCGCAGGCTCCGGCGTCGCAGGCCGAGGCGCTCGACGCCCTTCCGGTCTCGACCCTGACGCCGCCGACCACGCTGCGGCTGGCCGACGGCGTGCTGCCGCCCACCAACCGTTGGTTCTCCTCGCTCGCGCTGTCGGAGGAGTCGCTGCCCGTCTTCCCGCTGCCGCTGAGCGCCCGGGTCTCCAGCACCCAGGTCGCGATCGGCCTGCCGGACGTCGCCTCGACCGCGGCCGTCATCACCGGTGCGCACGTCGACCGGGTCGTGCTCGACGTGCCCGCGACCTCCTTCGTGGTGGGCGCGTGGGACGAGCTCAGCGTCCGGGTCGACCACCTCGACGACACCGGTGCGGCGCTGACCTCCACGCTCCTGGCCGAGGGGTCGCCGTTCGTGACCGTCACCGCGCGCCAGGACGTCACGCTCGGCCTCGGGCCGAACCTCACGCCGGTGGACGACGCCTCGGCGGGCGACGTTCCGGCGGGTCTCGTGCTGGCGACCACCGAGGTCGCGACCCACACCTACGCCGCGCTGGTCCCGGCCGACGCACTCTCCGGCGACTCCCTCACGCTGGCGGCGGACGACGTCACCGTGCTGTGGGCCGTGCCCGACGGGCAGGATCCCGGCGCCCTCGTGGCCGCGGCGTCCCACCCCGTCACCTCCACCACGGTGACGGGCGACGTCGACCCCGCCTCAGGTCTGGCGACCACGACGCTGACCTACGAGACGGCCGACGGCGGGGCGAGCGCCGTGGCGCGCCTGCCCCACCAGGGCTCCGCCGACGGCTGCGACCTCGGCAGCTACGCCAGCGTTCTCGGTGAGCTGACCGTGTGCGAGGGGTCGACCTCGACCTGGACGGTGCCCCTCCAGGAGGCGCGCACGTCGCTCGACGGCGTCTCCGGCCTCTCCGACACCGAGCGCGAGGAGGTCACCGCCGCGCTGCGCGACGACCTGGCCGCCACCCCCGAGGTGCTGCCGGGCGACTCCTACTTCGGCACCAAGGCCCTCTATCGGCTCGCGATGCTCGCCTCGCTCGCGGACGGGCTCGGCGATGCCGACCTGCGTGCCGACGCCGTCGCACGACTGACCGCCGGTATCGAGCCGTGGTTGACCGGGTGCGGTCAGCCCGGTGGCGACGCCGGCGGTGAGCGCTGCCTCGTGTACGACGAGCAGTGGCACGGCGTGGTCGGGATGGCGCCGTCGTTCGGCTCCGAGGAGTTCAACGACCACCACTTCCACTACGGCTACCTGCTCTACGCCGCTGCCGTGCTCGGCTCGCTCGACCCCGACCGGGTGGCCGAGATGGCGCCGACGATGGAGGCCCTCGCGGCCGACGTCGCCTCGCCCGCGACCACCGACCAGGTGCCGGTCCGCCGTGTGTTCGACCCCTATCGCGGACACTCGTGGGCGTCCGGGCCCTCGCCGTTCGCCGACGGCAACAACCAGGAGTCCAGCTCCGAGGCCGTGACCGCCTGGGCGGGGCTGGAGCTGTGGGGCCGCGTGAGCGAGCGGGCCGACCTCGCCACGACCGGGGCGTGGCTGCTCGCGAACGAGGCCACCAGCGCGCTGGACTACTGGATGGATCCCGACCTGAGCGGCACCGGGATGGCGACGTACCAGCACGAGATCGTCGCGATGAACTGGGGCGGCAAGCGCGACTGGGCGACGTGGTTCTCGCCGGAGGCCTCAGCGATGGCCGGGATCCAGCTGCTGCCGATGTCCCCGTCGCAGACCTACCTGGGCGACAGCTCGCCCGAGCACGTCGAGGCCGTGGTGCGTGAGGCGTGGGACGGCGCCGACACCGTGCCGACGGACGTGCCGCAGTTCTCCGACTACCTGCTCGCCTACCGGGCGCTCGCGGGTCCGGAGGCGGCGTCGGACGCGCTGGCGCAGGCGAGGGAGCTGCCCGACGACGGGATCGACGGCGCGTTCTCGCGGTCCTACCTGCTGGCGTGGCTGATGGTGGCCGCGCAGGGCTGACCCGTGGCGCCGGCTGGTGCTGACGATTCGGCGCCGGCCGGCGGTCGGCGGCTCAGGTGGACGTGACTCAGCCGCCGGCCAGCTCCAGGAACTCCTGCGGCGTGAGGATGCGGACGCCGAGCTTGGCCGCCTTGACGTACTTGGCCGACGTCGAGGGCTCCGAGACGAGCACGCTGGTGGCCGCGGAGATCGAGCTGGAGGACCGGCCGCCCTTCGCCTCGATCATCTCGGCGACCGTGGTGCGCGTGTAGCCCGGCACGGAGCCCGAGACCACGATCGTCAGGCCCGTCAGCGGCAGGTCGCCCTCGTCGCCGTCGCGATCGCTGCCCAGGTGGACGCCGTTGCGCTCGAGCGCGTCGAGCACACCGGCGTCCTCGAGCGCGTGCAGGCCGTCGTGGATGACCTGGGCCTTGATGGGGCCGATCCCGTCGACGTCGGCCAGCTCCTCCACGGATGCGGCGCGGAGCCTGGCCATGGTCGGAAAGGCCGCGGCGAGCCGGCGCGAGGAGGTGCGACCGGTCATCCGCATGCCGAGTGCTGTGATGACGCGGTTCCACGGGGCCGACCGGGCGCGCTCGATCTCGGCGTGGATCTTGGCGGCGTTCTTCGCGCCGAGGGTGCGCCCCTCGGACAGCTGCAGGGTCGTCAGGGTCTCCGTGTCGAGCGCGAACACGTCCGCCACCGTGCTGACGTGCCCGTGCTCGACCAGCGCGGCCACGATCTCCGACCCGATGCCCTCGATGTCCAGCGCGTCCCGTCCGACCGCGTACTCGATCAGCCCCCCGACCGAGAGCGTCGGGTCGGTGGAGCGCCACAGCAACGTGCTCTTGTCCCACGGGTTGCCGTTCGGGTCGGTCTCGGGCGGCACCCAGGGCTGCGACCCCTCCGGCCGGGCGGCCACCACCACGGTCTCGATGTACGGGATGACGTCGCCGGCCCGCTTGATCACCACGGTGTCGCCGACGCGGACGTCGCGCTCCAGCATCCACGGCGCGTTGTGCCCGGTGGCGTAGGTGATGGTCGTCCCGCCGACGAAGACGGGTTCGACCTCGACGCGGATCGAGAGCCGCCCCGTCCGCCCGACCGTCGTGGTGATGGCACGCACCGTCGTCGTGGCCTGCTGCGCCTCGTACTTGTAGGCCACGGCCCACTTCGGGGCGCGCGAACCCATCCCGAGCCGCAGCCGGTCGGCGTCGGTGTCGGCCTTCACGACGGCGCCGTCGATCGGGAACCCGAGCCGGTCGCGCTGCGCGTCCAGGAGCGCGACGCGAGCGACGACCTCGTCGCCGTCCTGCGTGGGCAGCGCGTCCAGGTCGGCCACGAGGCCGTTCGCCGTCGTGACGCCCAGCGCACCGACGTCGATGAGGCGTTGCGCGTAGGAGGGTGCGTCGATGGTGTCCCGCTCGGTCGTCAGCGGGACGACGTCGTAGGCCGCGAAGCGGAGCAGTCCCGCGTACCCGGTGTCGCCCTTGCGCAGGATCCCGGCGGCGCCGTTGCGCTGGTTGATGAAGGGAGTGCCGCCGAGCTCGGCGCGCACCTCCTGCGCGCGGGGGAAGTCGGCGTCGGCCATGAAGACCTCGCCGCGGACCTCGATCGACGTCGCGCCGTCCGCCAGGCGCTGCGGGAGACCGTCGACGGCGAGCGAGCGCACCTTGCCCGTGATGTTCTCCCCCGTGGTGCCGTTGCCGCGCGTGGCGACCAGGCGCAGGGCGCCGTCGAGGTAGACCGCGCGGACCGCCAGGCCGTCGAGCTTCGGCTCGACGAGGACCGGTCCGGCGACGGAGGTCACCAGCGCGGCGACCTCCTCGAGCGTCTTGGCCTTCTCCATCGACCCCATCAGGGTCGGGTGGACGACGTCGCCGCCCTTGGACTGCCCGGCCGCGACGGCCGTGAGGAGATCGGCCACGGAGGCCTCGAGCGCCGGATCGCCGGCGGCCGCGTCCCGCAGCAGGTCGACAGCGGCGTCGTACTCCGCGTCGGTCATCGTCTGCTCGGTGCCGTCGTAGTAGGCCGAGGCCGCGGCGCGCAGGGTGCGGGCCAGGGCCACCAGGTCGACGGCGTCGGGATCGGTCGGGGTCACGGTGTCCTCGGGTCCTCTCGCGCTGGGGTGAGGCGGTGCAGATGGTCCAGATGATCGAGCTGATGCACGCTGGTGCAGGCTCGGCGGTGGCCCCGATCGGACCCGTCCCGGGGTCCGGTGGAGCCGCCTCGTCACTCTAGTGCGGGGCACCGACAGGCGATCGAGGCGCTCGTCTCGACCCCGACTTTCCCGCACCAGGACGCCGATTGTGCGCCACGGAAAGCGGATGGTAGTGTCTTCTCCGCTGCCTGACGCGGTCGGAGAACACCCGGTCACGTCGGAGCAGACCACCGGTCCAGGTGGCGGAAATGGCAGACGCGCTAGCTTGAGGTGCTAGTGCCCGAAAGGGCGTGGGGGTTCAAGTCCCCCTCTGGACACAGAAGATCGCCGAACGGCCGGACCCCGACACGGGGTCCGGCCGTTTTCTGCACCCCGCTCGCTGAGCTCGGCCCCCCACCCCGCGAGAGCGATCCGTGCGTCGTGGGAGCGACCCCGCGCGCGTCGCTCCCACGACGCACGGGTCGCTCCCACGGCAGGTGACGGCGTCGAGCGCACGGCTAGAACTGGACCCCGATCTCCCTGGCCCGGTCGATGAACCAGCCCTCGTACCAGCCCGGGGTCGTGCACGGGGTCGAGGAGCCCGCCACCACCGACTCGTCGTACCCACCCCAGGTGAGCACGCGGCAGCTCGCATCCGACTCGAGCAGGCCGCGCCAGTCGGGTGTCCCGTTGTAGCCCTGCTGGGCCGCGGCGTAGATCGCGTCGAAGTAGCGATTCCACTGGAACCAGTGGCTGAACTCGTGCGCGACGAGGAACTTCCGCTGGGCCTCGTTGCTGTCGGCACTCCACCACACGAAGAGCACCATCCGATGCTTGTCCCGGTAGCAGCCGGCGTACGTGAAGCTCGCGTCCGTCATGCCGCAGTTGAGCGCGGGGTCGTCCGTCGGGATGACGGTGATGCCGGTGACTCCCGTCGAGGCGAGCCAATCCGTGGCGTTGGGGTACTCGTCCGTGAACGGTGTCAGCGGTGCGCTGAGCGGCACGGGGTCCGGCAGCGGCTGCTCGAAGTCCCCGTTGTGGAAGGACTCCTGCGGCGTGGGCGGCGGAGGCGGCTGCGGAGTCGGCGTCGGTGACGGCGCCGGGGTCGGCGCGGGCGGCGGCGTGGTGGGCGGGGCCGTCGGCACCGACGGCGCGGTCGGCGCCGACGTGGACGTCGGGTCGGCCAGCGGGTCGGTGGCGAGCCGGACGGCGAGTCCGGCGATCAGGATCGCGACCACGGCGAGCGCCGCCACGATCGCCGCGGTGACCCCGCACCCCGAGCCGGTCCGACGGCTCGCGACCGGGTAGCCGGACGCGACCGGGTAGCCGGGGCCGACCGGGTAGCCGGAGCCGCCGGGCCCGGGACGGCCGTACGACGGCGGGGCAGAGGGGTGTACCGGTCCACGCGGACCGGCGCGGTCGGGACGTCCGGCGTACCCGCCGGAGAACGGAGCGCCCTGCTGCGGCACCACGCCCGCCGGCCGGCCGAGACCGGCGCTGAGACGTGCGTGCTCCTGCCACCAGCCACGGGAGTAGGCGATGGCGGCGGCACGATCCCTCTCGTCTCTCGCCGTCGCGGCCCTCGCCTCCCACTGGCGGGCGTGCTCGGCCGCCTGCTCCGGCGTCACCGACACGTCGCGGCTTCCTGGAATCTCACGCCAGCACCCTAGACGGGCCGACGTCGCTGGGTGGGGATGGATCACCACCGCCGTCGAGGACGCCGCGAGCGCCGGTCACGAGGGTGGGCCATCCTTGTCCGGTGACCTCGATCGCCACCGTCCTGCTGCCCGGCCGCCACCACCTCGTGACCCGCTTCCAGGTCCGCCGCCTGCGCGAGATCCTGTTCGGCGGCGCGAGGGACGAGACCGGCCGATCGGTGCTCGTCGCCGACGACGCCCGCGTGGTCTGGGCCGTCACGTCGGCGACCCACCACGGCACGCGCCGCAACCCGCTCCCCGCGAACAGGCGCGAGGCCATGATCGAGGCCGTGTCCGACGACGCCGGACTGCCCTCGCTGGTGGCGCCGGTGCCCGACGTCGCGCGCAGCCCGCGGTTCGCGACCACCGTGCTGCGCAGCGCGTCCCTGACCCTGGGTCTCGAGCTCGACCCGGCCACGACCGTCGTGGCGTGCTCGACGCCGGAGGTCGCCGACCTCTACCGCGCGCAGGGCTACCGGATCGTCCCCGTCGAGGACGCGCGCGACCCGCAGCCCGCGCGGCCCTGGGACGTGCTCGAGGCGGCTGTGCGCGACGAGGCCGGGTGGCGCGACCTCGTCGACCCGGCCGCACTGCGCTACCTCGAGCGCTACGACCTGCTCACCGCGATCCGGACCGCGCACGAGGACCCGACGGTCTCCGCCGACGGCGACCTCACGGAGACGCGCGACTACGCCGTGTACTCCAAGGCGTTCGACGAGGGCTCCGACCGCAAGTGGGAGCAGGTCCGTGCGCACGTCGTGCCGGGCAGGATCGTGGACCTCGGCTGCGCCGCCGGTGGGCTTCTCGAGCGGGCGTCGCGCGATCCGCGGCTGGGAGAGTCCGACCTGTTCGGCGTCGACGTCTCCCGTGCACTCGTGGCCGAGGCCGAGCACCGCCGCGACCAGGGCGCCTTCAGCAACCCGAACGTCTTCTTCGCCCAGCGCAACCTCCTGCACGCCCCCGTGTTCGAGGACTCCTCGGTCCACACGACGATCACCGTCGCGCTGACCCACGAGATCGCGAGCTACGGGGACGGGCGCGCCGATCTCGAGCTCCTGACCCGGCGCATCTTCCGTCAGACGGCACCCGGCGGTGTGTGGATCAACTCCGACGTCCTTGGTCCCGCCGACGGCGAACGCCTCGTGGACCTGGTGCTCGAGGGCGGTGACTCGGATCTCGCCCGCGCTGCCGTGGATATGACGGGATGGGACT
>Ga0265780_10008244_pt1 | contig 12672 bp, 7 predicted proteins | sample P1T30metagenome_FD_192432 | JGI IMG/M metagenome (GOLD analysis project Ga0265780, IMG submission 192432) | Plant litter microbial communities from East Loma Ridge, Irvine, California - P1 T30 | ecosystem: Environmental > Terrestrial > Plant litter > Unclassified | place: USA: California...
GCCGAGTTCCAGGCGCGCGGAACCTTCCCGGTTCTGACCGACATGATCGGCGGCGGTCCGTTCGACCTGGAACCGGGAGAGTGGACCGACGACACCTCGATGGCGCTGTGCCTGGCGCACAGCCTGTTGTACCGCCAGGGATTCGACCCGGTCGACCAGATGAACCGCTACTGCAACTGGTACAACTGGGGCTACATGAGCAGCACCGGCGAATGCTTTGACATCGGCAACACGACCGCGCAGGCGCTGCGCCGGTATCTCGACAACCAGGACCCATTCGCCGGCTCGACCGATGCGGCGTCGGCCGGCAACGGCGGCCTGATGCGGCTGGCGCCGGTGCCGATGTATTACGCCGACGACGAAGCGGCCGTGTTTCGCTACGCCGGCGACAGCACGCGGACGACGCATGGCGCGCAAGAGGCAATCGAGTGCTCGCGCCTGTTCGGCCTGCAATTACGCGTGGCCCTGCACGGCGGCTCGAAGGAAGCCATCCTGTCCGTCGCTTATCCGGAACCCTTGAGCGCCCGGGTGGCGTCGATCGCCAACCGCGATTTCCTCGACAAGCCGGCCGGGCAAATCAAGGGAAGCGGCTATTGCGTCCAGTCGCTCGAGGCCGCGCTCTGGTGCTTCTGGCACACGGCGTCTTTCAAGGATGCGGTGTTGAAGGCGGCGAACCTGGGCGACGATGCGGACACGACGGCGGCCATCTGCGGGCAATTGGCGGGCGCCTGTTACGGCGTCCGGGATATTCCGGAAGCGTGGATGGCGAAACTGGCGATGGGCGGCGATATCCTGGCGCTCGCAGACAGGCTTCTTGCCGAACGATACAGGCCCCCGCCTGCCGGCCGATAACACGCATTCACGGAGAGAAAATGCATATCAAGCGCATCCGCTTCGACGAAGTCTTCGATGCCCAACCGGGGCCGGGCAACTTCAGTTTCAGGAGCCAGGGACAGGCGCATTACGCCGTGCACCTGCGCCGCGGCCTGATCCCGCAAGCGGGCGCTGCCTACCTGCTTGCATTTGCCGCGCCGGACGACTGGTCTACCGTCCTCGGCTGGCTTGACTTGCAAACTGGAACGAGCAGGCTCAAGGACATGACCTGGCTTGCCATGCTGGACGAGATCGGCGCGCTTGCCTGGCTGGCGCCCTTCCTGCTGGGCGGCGTGCTGTTGTTTGCCGGTCCTGCTGCCGCCCTTGCAGCACTGCTGGGGCTGTTGGGCTACGCCGGCCTGCGGCTTTACGGGATTGCCCGCCGCGGGCGGCGCGTGTTGCGCTCACTGTCCGAAGCACAGGCGGAAGCGGCCTGACGCCGTGAACATGGCTCATACGGCTGGCCGGCTCCCCCGCCGCTGGCGCAAGCTGTAGATCATGAAGCCGACCACGCCCAGGTTGACGGCCAGCAGGCAGGCGCTGAGCAGGCTGGGCTGGTGGACCAGTTCCCGGAATTCGAAAGGCAGGTAGACCGCGCCGCTGGCCGCGGCAAAGCCCTCGCCCCAGGTGCGCTCGTACCACAGCCCATAGGCCTCGATCATGCGCACGGCGGAGTAGGCCAGCGCTGCCGCCGCCAGCTGCATCAGGTGTGCATCGTCGAGCTTGCCGGCATATTCCAGGAACACGCGCGGCGTGTGCGAAGCGGGATTCAGGTGCGCGTGCGCGACCAGCGACTCGGCCAGTTGCTGGACATCCCGGTGCACCAATGCGAACAGGCCGAAACCGGTCAGCAGCACGACCAAGCCCTTGGCGGCCTCGATCGCCGCGACGGTGCGGATCCCTTGCGACAAACGCATCGATCAACTCCACTTTGAATGCCCGCCTGCATTCTAGCGAGTTCGGCACGCGGGCAGCGCCACGGGCGTTCAGAACCGGTGTGTCAGCGACACGCGGAAAGAACGCGACTCGACCGGATGGAAGTGGATATCTTCCACGGCTTCGGCCTCGCCGGCCAGCCTCGACTCGTAGAAATAATCGATCGCCGAGGCGCGCCGGTTGGCCAGGTTGAACGCTTCCAGTTCAAGCTGGGTCGCCTTGCCGATGCGGTAGCCGATGCGGCCGTTCAGCGTCGTGGTGGCTTTCGAGCGCACGCTGTTGTCCTCGACCAGCGGACGTGGGCCGAACCAGCGCAGGCGCAGCGCGCCGGACCATGGTCCCGCCGGCGTCAGCGTGGCGGCGAACTGCGCCACGCCCTCGACGGCGCCCGGGATGCGGCTGCCCGCCGGATCGGCATCGCGGAAGCGCGCGCGTGCATAGGCGAGGTCCGCATCCAGCGACAGCCATTTCACCGGCTTGTAGTAGTTGGAGAACTCGATGCCATAGCGGCGGCTTGGCCGCCCCGCCTCGGTGCTGCCGGCATCGCCGACGAACAGCAGCTCGGAATCCATCTCCAGGCGGTACAGCGACAGCGACGACTGCAGGCGCGGTATCCACTCGCTGCGCACGCCCAGGTCCAGCCCGCGCGTGCGCGCCAGCGGCGTGACGCGGTCGGCCGGCTCGCCGGTCTTGGGATCGATGGCGATCACCGTACCGCGTGCATCGTTGCTGTGGAAGCCGGTGCCCGCGTTGACGTAGAACTCGGTCTGCGCCCACGGCCCGAAGATCAGGCTGACGCTGGGCGAGAGCATGTTGTCGTGGGCAGTGCCGGCGTTGGCGGCATTGTCGCCGTGGACGTCGAAGCGGTAGCGGTCCGCCCGCAGGCCGGCCACCGTGCGGAAGGTGGGACTCCAGCGGGTCTGGTTTTCCACGAAGAGCGCGCCGCTGGTCTCGACGATATGGTCTTCACGGGTGGTGCCGATCACCGCGCGCGCCCTGGTGTGGTACAGGCCGTTGTGGATGTTGTCGTTCTGCGCGGTGAGGCCGGCGGTGGTGGTGGAGACCACGTCGCCACGGTGATGGTGCCAGGAATAGCTGGCATCGAAGCCGGACGTCACGCGCCGGTCCGGCTGGGCGAACTGGTCGCCGTTGATTGGGTCGTCCAGGAAGTAGGTAAAGTTCGAGAACAGTTCCAGCCGGTTCGCGATCACATAGGCCGACAGCTTCGCCGTGTTGTCGTCGTCGCTGCGCTGCCATTTGCCCGACAGGCTATAGCGGTGCGCGCTGCCGCCATCGGTGGGATCGAGCGCATCGAAGCGGCCCAGCGTGCCATCGTCGACGGCGCGCTGCGGTATCTGGTCGGTGGCGTTCCACCTGGCGCGGTACAGCATCGCGGTGATCGAATAGCCGTTATTCTCGAAGCCCTCGCTGTAGCGCAGCACGCCGTTCACCTTGCGGTAGTTGTCGCCACGCGTGAACGGGCCATCGTTATGCATCGCCTCGATCCCGTACAGCAGGCTGCCGCTGCCGAGCTCCGGCGACCCGGCGAGCATCGCGCGGCCATAGCCGTTCTGGCCGGCGGTGAGGTTGGCGATGCCGGACGTGAGCCGGTTCACGTAGATCAGTTCAGTGGCGCCGGCCGACGCGAAATCACCCGATGCCGCCGAATACGGGCCTTTCTTGTAGTCGAGCCGTCCAGCCAGTTCCGGGATGACGAAATTCAGGTCGGTCCAGCCCTGTCCGTGGGCATGGCTGCGCTGGTTGACCGGCATGCCGTCGACGGTCGTGCGCAGGTCGGTACCATGGTCGAGATTGAAGCCGCGCAGGTAGAACTGGTTGGCCTTGCCTTCGCCGCTGTGCTGGCTCACCACCAGGCCAGGGGTCGCTTCCAGCAGTTCGCCGGGCCGGTAGGTGGTGCGGGCCTGCAGCTGGCTCTGCGTTACCGTGCCTGCCGCGGCGGAGTCGGCCTCGCCGAGCTGGCTGATGCGGGAACCCTCGACCAGCACGCGCTGCAAGGGCGGGTCATCGGCGTGGGCGGAAAAGGACATGACGGCAAACGCGATAGGCAGAAGCCTGGTATTCATCGGATAGACTCTCAAGGAAAGGGCTGGCGTTTGCGCTTACGTTGCGCTTACGTTGCGCTTACGCGCGCGCAGGGAAACACGGCGCCATGCGAGCACGCGGTGGTCTGCTAACGACGGAAACAGAAACGCCATCGAACAAGGCCACACCCCGGGTCTTGCTCTTCACATGTAAACGGCCGGTCTTCTGGCTTGCCGTCTTCCTCCCCGGTTCCTGCCTTCCCGCGCTGGTATGTCCAGATGCAGTGGCGTCGAACCGGTTCGTCAGGCTTACAGCAGCGGGGGCTGCGCCGGACTGGCGGGGATGGTCATCCCGCGCGTCACCGGCTTCCCGTTTCACCCTGCCATCGGTCGATGGCAGGACACCGTTTACTCAAGAGAGGGATTCTACATGCAGAAATTGCAATCTGTCACTATCAGCATGGAGACGCGTGTGCGGCGCTTAACGCACGCAGGTCACGTAAGCCTTGACCTCGCTACCGAAGGACGTCGACGGCCCGCCCGCCAGGTCCAGCGCCACATGGGTATTGTTGCCACTGCCTGCCTCCGCAGCCCAGGCATGGCCGGTCGCCCAATTCTGTCCCGTCAATTGGCCCGATTTGATCAGCGCGTCCAGGTCGGCTTGCGCCGGCAGTTTCCAGCCGGTCTTGCCCTGTATCGTCGTGTTCTTGCAGTAGGCATCGGCCTTGGCCCAGGTGAACAGGTGCTCGGCCGGCATCCACATGGTTTCACCAATGGTAACAAAGCCGGCAGTGGTGGCCGGCGCCACGCACTGCCCGTTCTGGCGCACCGACGGCGCTTCGCAGACGCGTTCCGTTACGGTGAGCACGGTGCTGGTGGATGTGGGGTTGTAGCTTCCGACCTCGGGCTGCGATGCGGTGATGGTGGTGGTGCCGGCGAGGTGCACGGTCACGGTCTTGCCGACGATGCTGGCCACTTGCGGATTGCTGCTGGTGAAAGTGAACGCCCCGGGGCTCTTCGAGCTGGGGGGCGTCAGGTCGAAAGGCGCATCGCCTTCGACCTTGTTCGGCACAGTGAAATCGCCCAGCTCGACGCCATGACCGCCGCAGGCGGACAGCACGAGCAGCGCTGCGGCTGCGGTCAGGGAAAGAATGCGCTTGATGCTCATGGGGTTGGGCGTCCGGGGTTGAAAAAGATGGAGCAGTATAGCATTCGGCGGCAATATAAATTGACAAAATCACATGCCGGATGGGCAGAACAATTGACCTTGCGCAGCGCGTTGCGACGGCTACTATGCTTCAGAAGAGCGCCTCATAAATCGCATACCGATATGAGATTATCTTATTAAAGAAACATGCCTATACATGTTAAGGTAGCGGCCTTCGATGTCTCGCGGCCCCTCTCGTCCACCATTCGCGCCAGTTCAAACCTGCGCATGCGGATCGCCGTAAGATGTCTTGTTCTTCACGACCGGCGCCCACCTGCGCCCTCTTTCCTGCGTTCACGGCGTCCACAAGACGCTCCTTCGGAGGCAACATGCAACGCGATCTGGAACACCCGACTCAGGCAGCGATTTTCTCGCTGATCGGCAATACCCCGCTGGTGCAAGTCACGCGCATGGACACTGGCCCCTGCCAGCTGTTCCTGAAACTGGAATCGCAAAACCCCGGCGGCTCGATCAAGGACCGCATCGGCGTGGCCATGATCGAAGCAGCCGAGCTCGACGGCCGCCTGCAGCCCGGCGGCACCGTGGTCGAGGCCACCGCCGGAAATACCGGCCTGGGCCTGGCCCTGGTGGCGCGCATCAAGGGCTACCGCGTGGTGCTGGTGGTGCCAGACAAGATGGCCGCCGAAAAGGTGCTGCACCTGAAGGCCCTGGGCGCCGAGATCCATCTGACCCGCTCGGACGTCGGCAAGGGCCACCCCGAGTACTACCAGGACGTGGCGGCGCGCCTGGCGCAATCGATTCCCGGCGCCTGGTTCGCCGACCAGTTCAACAACCTTGCCAACCCGCGCGCCCACGAAACCACCACCGGTCCGGAAATCTGGCAGCAGACCGATCACCATCTCGACGCCATCGTGGTCGGCGTGGGATCGTCGGGCACGCTCACCGGGCTGTCGAACTTCTTCAGGAACGCCCAGCCGAACCTGGAATTCGTGCTGGCCGATCCGCAGGGCTCGATCCTCACCGAATATGTGCAGACCGGGCATCTCTCGAAAGACGCCGGCTCGTGGGCGGTGGAGGGGATCGGCGAAGACTTCATTCCCGGCATCGCCGATTTGTCGCGCGTAAAAAGCGCCTATTCGATCAGCGACGAGGAAAGCTTCAACACCGCGCGCGCCCTGCTGCAGCGCGAAGGCATCCTGGCCGGGTCTTCGACCGGCACCCTGCTCGCCGCCGCCCTGCGCTATTGCCGCGAACAGACCACGCCGAAGCGCGTCGTCACCTTTGTCTGCGATACCGGCACCCGCTATCTCACCAAGGTCTACAGCGATGGCTGGATGGTCGACCAGGGCCTGCTGCAGCGTCCGAAACTGGGCGACCTGCGCGACCTGATCGGGCGCCGCTTCGACGCCGGCGAAGTCGTCACCGTGGCCCCGAGCGATACCCTGCTCACCGCCTTCAACCGCATGCGCAGCAGCGACCTGGCCCAGCTACCCGTGATCGACAACGGCCGCCTCGTCGGCATCATCGACGAATCCGACCTGCTGCTGCACGTGATCGACGAACCGGGGCACTTCAAGTCGCCGGTGTCAACGACCATGACGGCGCATCTGCAAACCCTGAAGCCGTCGAGCAGCATGGCCCAGTTGCGCAGCATCCTCGACCGCGGCCTGACCGCGGTGATTCTCGAGGACGACAAGTTCTATGGCCTGATCACCCGCTTCGACCTTCTCAACCATCTGCGCAGGACTCTATCGTGACCGATACCACCAACAAGCAGCACCTCGCTACCCGCGTCATCCACGGCGGCCAGTCGCCCGACCCGAGCACCGGCGCGGTGATGCCGCCGATCTTTGCCACCTCGACCTTCGTGCAGGAGAGCCCGGGCGTGCACAAGGGCCTGGACTACGGCCGCTCGCACAACCCCACGCGCTGGGCGCTGGAGCGCTGCGTGGCCGACATCGAGAGCGGCAGCGCTGCCTTTGCCTTCGCCTCGGGCCTGGCGGCGATTTCGGCTGTGCTGGAACTGCTGCCGGCCGGCTCGCACATCGTGGCCGGCGATGACATGTACGGCGGCACCTACCGCCTGTTCGAACGCGTGCGCAGGAAGAGCGCCGGCCACCGTTTCAGCTACGTGAACCTGGCCGATCCGGAAGCACTGGCCGCCGCGATCACGCCGGAAACGAAGATGGTCTGGGTCGAGACGCCGACCAATCCGATGCTGAAACTGGCTGACCTGAAAGCGATTGCCACCCTGTGCCGCGAGCGCGGCATCGTCAGCGTGTGCGACAACACCTTCGCCAGCCCGATCAACCAGCGCCCGCTGGAGCTGGGGATCGACATCGTGGTGCACTCGACCACCAAGTACATGAACGGGCACTCGGACGTGATCGGTGGCGTGGCGGTGGTCGGCCAGGCCGGTCACCATGCCGAACTGCGCGAAGGACTGGGCTTCATCCAGAACGCGGTGGGCGCGATCCAGGGGCCGTTCGACAGCTTCCTGGTGCTCCGCGGGATCAAGACCCTGGCCCTGCGCGTGGAGCGCAGCAGCGCGAATGCGCTGGCATTGGCGCAGTGGCTGGAGGGTGAACCCAAGGTGCGCAAGGTGCATTATCCGGGGCTGGAATCGCACCCGCAGCACGCGCTAGCGCGGCGCCAGATGGATGCTTTTGGGGGCATCATCTCGATCGAACTCGATACCGATCTGGCGGGCTCGCGCCGCTTCCTTGAGACCTGCCGCGTGTTCACGCTGGCCGAGAGCCTGGGCGGCGTCGAGAGCCTGATCGAGCATCCGGCGCTGATGACGCATGCGACCATCCCGCCGGCGCAGCGTGCGGAACTGGGGATCGGCGACAGCCTGATCCGCCTGTCGGTGGGCATCGAGCACCTGGAAGACCAGCGCGCGGACTTGCAGCGCGCGCTCGACGCGATCTGACCGGACTGCAGGCTGCGGCCCGCTGTCCCATCAGGCAGCCAATGCCAGTCGCTGCGGTGCTTCCCGCACTGTAGCGGCTACTTCTTTCCCACCCTCGCCGCGCAGTTTGAAGGTGCCGACCAGGCGCGCCAGTTCCGCCGCCTGCTCGCGCATCGCTTCGGCGGCGGCTGCCGCTTCCTCGACCATCGCCGCGTTCTGCTGGGTCGAGACATCCATCTCCGCGATCGCACGTCCGACCTGGGCCACGCCGCCGGCCTGGCTGGCGCTGGCGCTGTCGATGGCGGCCAGGATCGCGGCCACCTCGCGCACATGGGCCAGCACGGCGCGCATGGTCGCGCCGGCCGCGCTGGCGATGCCGGTACCGGAGGCGATCTCGGCGTTCGACGCGCCGATCAGGGTCTTGATCTCCTTCGCCGCCTGGGCCGAGCGCTGCGCCAGGTGGCGCACCTCGGAGGCGACCACCGCAAAGCCGCGCCCCTGCTCGCCGGCGCGCGCCGCTTCCACCGCCGCGTTCAGGGCCAGGATGTTGGTCTGGAAGGCGATGCTGTCGATCATGCCGGTGATGTCGACGATGCGCGCGGCCGAGGTCTTGATCGCCTCCATGCGCGCGACCAGCTGCTCGACGGCCGCCGCGCCCTCGCCCGCCACGTTTGATGCGGTCTGGGCCAAGGCATTCGCCTGCTGGGCGCTGGCGTTGTTGTCGGCGATGGCGTCGGTCAATGCTTCCATGGCGCCGACGGTCTGGCGCAGCGAGGCAGCCTGGCGCTCGGTGCGCTGCGAGAGGTCGTGGTTGCCGTCGGCGATCTCGTTGGATGCGGAATCGATGGCGTGGGCGCCCTGCAGCACCTGGGCCACCGTCTGCGAGACGCCGCCGGTCATGCCGTTCAGGGCATCGAACAGGCGGCCGATTTCGTCTTCGCGGTCGTGGCGGATGGTCGGGCGCAGGTCGCCGTGCGCGACCTGTTCGGCCAGATTGACCGCCTGCTGCAGCGGGCCGACAATGTTGCGCGTCAGGAGCCAGGCCAGCAGCGCGCCAATGGCCAGTGCGGCGGCGCCGAGCGCCAGCAGCAGGGCCTTGCTGAAGGCGGTGCTGGACGCCGATTCGTCGGCCAGGCGGCGCGCTTCGTTTGCCTCGTGGGCCAGCAGGGCGTCGAGGGCGGCGGTCTGGGCCTTGAATGCGGGTTCCCAGCGCGAGCCGATGATCTCTTCGACCACGTTGGTCTGGCCGAGGTCCTTGGCGCGGAACAGGTCGGCCTGGGCGGCGGCCAGTGTCTTGTCGTGCTGGGCGGCTGCGTGTTTCAGGCTGCGTTCCCGCTCGCTGGCGGGCAGCTTGTCCAGCCTGGCGGTGACGGCGGCGCGCAGCTTGCGGCCTTCGGCCAGCTGCGCCTGGAAGTAGTCGGCCAGTTCCAGGCTGTCGCTGCGGGCAATCGCGATGGTGCGCGAGCCGTTCAGGCGTTCGAGGCCGAGCAAGTCTGACACCAATTGCTGCTTGGCGAGCTTGTCGTCGACCAGGTCGGCGGTGAGGGCGTCGGCGGCGTGCATGCGCCAAACGGCAACTACGGCAATCACGACGATGAGCAGGGAAACGATGGCGAAGGAAGCGAGGAGCTTGGTGCCGGTGTGGAGTCGTGCAAGTCGCATCACGGTGGGGTGAAGTGAAGGGATACTTGCAGTGTAGAAACTTAATGTGACCTGTTCGTGAAATATAAAAATTTGCCGATGATCGAGCGATGAGACAGCGTGGGCACGAGTGCCCACCCTACAACAGCGATTCATCGATGAATTTGATTTTGTAGGGTGGGCACTTGTGCCCACGCGGGATCACCCTTTGAACACCGCGGCGTCACCGGGACGCCGCGCACAACATCACTGCCGCTTCAACGCCGGAATCGCCGCCGGCTTCCATGGCTTGACCGGCTGCTCCTGCATTTTCTTCTGCAGCAGCTCGATCGCCACTTCCAGCTGGCGGTCGCGCCCTTCGAAGGTCTCGTGCGGCAAATTGTCGACCTCGACGTCCGGCGCCACACCCACGCCCTCGATCAGCCATTCGCCATCGGTCGAGAACTGCCCGAACTCCGCCACGCGCGCCATGCCGTTGTCCAGCAGGCCGTTGCCGTCGCTCAGCCACACGCCAGCGCCAGCGGTGCGCTTGCCGACCAGCGGGCCGAGTTTCAAGGCCTTGACGCCGGCAGCAAAGGTCTCGCCATCCGAATAGGTCAATTCATCGACCAGCACCACCAGGTGGCCGCGGAAGGTGTTCTGCATGTTCGACTGCGGCTGCTTGCCGTTCGAGGACCAGAAGGCCCAGGAGCGGCGCAGCAGCTTTTCGATGATCCAGCTGTCGATGTTGCCGCCATTGTTGCGGCGGACGTCGATGATCAGGCCCTCTTTGTTGATGTTGGCGTAGAAGTCGCGTGCAAAGGCGTTGATGTCGCGCGTGACCATCGCGCGCAGGTGCAGGTAACCGATCTTGCCCTTCGAGGCAGTCTCGGTCTGCTGGGCCCTGCCCTGTTCCCAGTCGGCATAGCGCAGGCTGGCGTGTTTTGCCATCGACACCGGCGTTACGATGGCCTGGCGCGGCTTGCCGCCTGGGCTCTTCACCTGCAGCAGCACCTGCTTGTCGGCCTGGTCCAGCAGCAGGTCGGCGATGTCGCGCGCGCCTTCGAGCGCCTTGCCGTTCACGGCCAGGATGATGTCGCCTTCCTTGACACCGACGTCCGGCGCCGAGAGCGGCCCGGCTTCGGACGGCAGTTCCGGCTCGCTTCGATACACGCGGTCGACGCGGTAGCCCTCATCCGTGCGCGTGAGCACCGCGCCCAGGCTGGACGGCGTGCCTTCGCTGGCCGCGCGGCGCTGGTCGCCCGGACGGATCTGCGAGTGCAGTGCGCCGACTTCGCCGACCATCATGCCGAGCACGTCGTCGAGTTCGGCGCGGTCGGTCACGCGCTCGACCAGCGGCGCGTAGCGCTTGCGCACGGCGTTCCAGTCGATGCCGCGCATGTTGGCGTCGTACAGGAAGTCCCGATGCATGCGCCAGGCGTCGTTGAACATCTGCACCCACTCCATGCGCGGGTTCGAGCTCACCGCCCAGTCGTCGACCTTGATCTTGGCCTTGGTGAGATCGGCCGGAGCCTTGGCGCCGGTGTCGACGATCAGCATGTCGCCCGGCGTGCCCTTGGCGAAGGTGCGGTAGAAGACATGCTTGCGGTCCGTGGTCAGGCCGAACTCGCGCACGTTGGCGACAAAGGTCTCGAGCTTGGGCGTGCTGCGCGAGATTTCCACCGTCTTGAGGGTGCCCTTGCCGCCCTCTTCGGCGTCGAGCACGTACAGGCGCTTGTCGTCGACGGCCAGCGCGCTGTAGTTGCCCGATTCGACCGGCACTTCGTACAGGCGCTCGCGCAGGCCGGCGTAGACGATAGCAGGCGTCGGCGCTTTTGGCTTCTCGGCCGCTGCCGACTTGGCAGTGGCGGCAACGGCTGCGGCCACCGCTGCGCTCTTGTCGGCATCGCGGTCGTCCGGCGACTTGATCGCTTCACGTGCAGCGGCTTCCGGCGACTTTTCTTCCGGCTTGGTCAGCTCGTCTTCCGGCTTGAACGGGAAGCGGCTGCCCGGCTGCAGCGCCAGCGCATACACGCCGACGCGCTTGTCGAACACCGGACCCATGTTGCGGTCACCCCAGGGCGAAGCGTTACCGAGATTGAAGTTGCGGGCCGAGAGGAAGTACAGCCATTTGCCGTCCGGCGAGAACACCGGCGAATTCGATTCGTAGCGGTCGGTGGTCACAAAGGCCATCTGCTTGCTGGCCAGGTTGAACATGCCGATCTGGTTGCGCTGCTCGCTGGAGCCGGCGCGCACGAACGCCAGGTTGCGGCTGTCCGGCGACCACACCACCTGGTCGGGGCGGTCGATGCCGGCCTGGCCGGCGTCGTCGATGATGACGTTGGTTTTCTTGTCGAGGTCCAGCAGCCAGGTGCGGCCCTTCTTGTCGGTGTGGGCCAGCCACTTGCCGTCCGGCGAAGGGTACAGGGCCGCGCGGTGCGACGCGCCATCCGTGGTCAGGCGTTCGCCGCTGCCGGAACCGTCGGCAGCGTAGCGCCAGATCTCGTTTTCGCCGCTGGTGTCGGCAATCGCGTACACCCATTTGTCGTCATGGGAGAAAACGGCGCTGCGGGCGCGGGCGCCGTCCGGCACCGCGATCTCGACGCGGCGGTGCTTGCCGGTGCCGGCAATCGTCACGCGGCCACGCGCGGTGATCACGATGCGCTCGGCCTTGCTGGCCGGCTCGATGCTGGTCAGCGCCTCCAATGGCGACTTCACGCGGCGCATGCGCTGCTGGTCGAAGTCCGACAGCAAACTCGCGTTCAGGCGGCTGTCCTGGCCGCTGGCGATGTCGAACACGTGCAGGTCGGCGCCGAGCTGGTAGGCAATGCGGCCGTCGCCGAGCGAGGCGCTGCGCACGTCCCATTCCTTGTGGTTCGTGAGCTGGCGCCGGTCGGAGCCGTCCGGGTTGGCGGACCACAGGTTGTCGGCGCCGCCGGCATCGCTGATGAAGTAAAGGCGGCCCTGCCAGAGCATGGCGCGGCGGTTGTTGGCTGGGTCGCCCTTGAACAGCTGCTGGGCTTCGCCTTTGCCGCCAAGTTCGTAGCGCCACAGCTGGGCGGTGGCGCCGCCGCGGTAGGACTTGACGTTATCGTTGGTCATGGCCAGGCCCATGCGCGTGA
>Ga0265780_10008245_pt1 | contig 12670 bp, 9 predicted proteins | sample P1T30metagenome_FD_192432 | JGI IMG/M metagenome (GOLD analysis project Ga0265780, IMG submission 192432) | Plant litter microbial communities from East Loma Ridge, Irvine, California - P1 T30 | ecosystem: Environmental > Terrestrial > Plant litter > Unclassified | place: USA: California...
ATTAAATTTTCAAATAGATCAAAAAAGTGATCTATTGTTAAATAGGATAAAAGAATACTTAGGTGGAAACATTGGATATAGGAAGTCTCAAGATACCTATTATTATGGTTCCACTAATTTCGGTTCTGCTAAAAGGGTTATAGAATATTTTGATCAATATCACTTACAATCTAGAAAGCATATAAGCTATTTAAGATGAAGAAAGGTATATAGATTAATACAAGACAAAGAACATTTAACAGATAAAGGGCTATCTAAAATACTAAAGATTAAATCTTTAATAAACCGTCATGAAGAAAATACTACAACTTAAGATAAAGTCCTAACAAAGATCTAAAAGTTTTTGAGTATTAATGAGAAAAGACTGTGTTATAATGCACAGCTATTCCTTTAATCAAAATATTGTTACATTTTAATCATTCCTGGATTTGGTATAATTAGTACTACAATTTCAGCTAATTCCAATAAGAGCGTTTTCGGATACCTTGGTATGGTCAAAAATAGGCCCATGCTAACGAATAGTTGCATGAATCTCCGTTATATGCTGGGAACCTCTAACACCTTAAATACTAGTAATAACAATTATTTTAGTAAAAAAGTTAAGGATATTACAATGAGTAATCAGCAGGTTACTGAAAAAAAGATATTATCAAACTTAACACATATTTGATATAGTCTTAATATATTAAGTAACCTCAGAGACTTTATACGGAGAACTCCTGCAAGGGGGTTAAGATAAAGTCCACTATATTTGAACAATATTATATCAACAAAATTAAATATAATAAATGTATATAAAGTATTAAAAAGAAAATTATCTATAAATCATTTAGCCTCGGCGTCTTCATTTCAATGATATGAAGACTGAGTAAAAAAAAAGAAATATTCCATATTTCTTTTTTTTAAGCGTAGCCGAAAATAAACTTGATCCTAATTGGGTTACAGGGTTTGTGGACGCTGAAGGTTGTTTTAGTGTAGTAATAGAAGTATCGGAAATTTTTAAAAAAAAAGTAAGAGAGCTAAGATAATACACATAGGGTACTATAAACCCTCTTTATTTATATACATAAAATATATAGCTACGCCATGTGTTCTATTGGTATCTTAGGATTTGTAGTTTGATCTCATCACATGTATACTGTTGGTCTTGATGTTGATACAAGAGCGTATTTCACAGCTGCAACTTTAATTATTGCTGTTCCTACGGGTATTAAAATATTCTCTTGATTAGCAACTTGTTATGGAGGTTCTCTACACTTCATACCTTCATTACTTTTTGCATTAGGTTTTGTATTTATGTTTACTATTGGGGGGCTTTCAGGTGTGGTTCTTGCGAACGCCTCACTTGATATTGCCTTCCACGATACTTACTACGTAGTTGCTCAATTGGGCCTTAATAATCTTTTAGATTATTTCGCATTTGGCTGTATGCTGGAAACCATGTTCTTAGGATGTTGTTTACTATGTATATCATATTATTATCTTTCATTTTTTTTTTTGAAAAAAAAAAAAATAGATGCCTCTAGAAACTCAAAATTTCTAACTATACATAGTCAAAATAACAATAAACCTGTATTTTTAACAAATACGGACATACAATCAGCAGAAAACTGTAAAGGATTCTCAGAGACTACACGCCAAATATCTGATTCAAAAGGTAAAGATCTTTCAAATAAAGAATTTTTCAAATGATTAGCTGGTATTATAGACGGTGATGGTAACTTTGATATTAGAAATGTTAATTCTAAGATCGTTTTAAAAACTATTAGAATTAAATTGCATAACAGAGATATCAGAATATTAAGTTACATTCAAAATATGTTACATATGGGTAGAATTAGATCTGATAAGAATAAACCACACTCTATTTGAATTATAAGTAAAAAAGAGGAAATGTTATTCTTAATTAAAAATATTAATGGTTTAATTAGACTAAAAGTCGTAGGATTCAAAAAATCTTGCTATTATTTAGGTATAGCTTATAAAGAAGCAAATTACAATATTGAAGCTAACGACCCTTATTTAGCAGGTTTAGTTGACACAGATGGTACTGTTGTATATAACTATGCTGGAAATAGAATAGAATGTAACTTAGAATTTGAAAATAACGAGTTTAGTAGTAAACTAAATTTAGATAATGTAATACCGAATTATAAACCCGCTGTTTTACTTAGAAAATCTCATAACTCTATATCATATAAATACCAAAACGTGAAAGGTATGGTATTCTTATACGAATATTTCATGAAAAATAGACTATATTCAGATTTTAAATTCTATAGAATATCAAAAATTAAAAAGTTTATTGAAATAAGAGAATTTAAAAATGAACCTAAAGAAAGTTTAGAATATAAAATTTATTCTGAATTTATATTAGATTGAATTCAATATAAGAATCCTTTATGACAAAGAGTACCTTTTGTAAAAAAAATCAGATAATGATATAGTCCACCATTTAGAAAGTATAGATTAATATCTATATTTTTAAATTTGCATTTCCACTACGTTTTAAGTATGGGTGCTGTATTTGCCTTATATAGTGGGTGATATTTCTGAATACCTAAAATATTAGGATTAGATTATAATTTACTTTACTCTAAAGCTCATTTCTGAGTTTTATTCACAGGGGTTAGGTTAAATGGAAGAGGTTTTGAGTTTAAAAACGCATTTAATAGAAATATTTCAAATGGGAGTCCTAATAATGGTAGTTCACCCAATAATTTTGTCATCTATTTTAAAGACCTTAAGGAGAGTAAAAGAAAAATTTACAAAGAGCTAAAAAACAAATCTGGAGTATACTTATTTATAAATGACGTAACCAATGATTTGTATGTAGGTAGTAGTCTTAATATATCTAAAAGAATGGTTAGTCATTTTTATAAGCAAATTCTGATAAATTTGGTACAACAATACTAATAAGAGCAATGAAGAAATATGGACTTAATAACTTTTCTTTAGGTATATTGGAATTTTGTGAAAAAGATGTAATAGAATGTGTAAAGCTAGAACAAAAGTGAATGGATCATTACGAGCCAAGTTATAACATATTAAAGATTGCAGGAAGCTCTTTCGGATTTACTCATAGTATTGATACCATAAATAAGTTAAAGGAAACTTTCAGAAAAGAGAATCATCCTAAATTTGGATATACTACTTCAGATGAGACCAAAAATGCTATTAGCGAAGGTATAAAAGAATTTTATTTAAAAAATGATCATGCCTTTAAAGGTTTAAAAGGTAAATTATCTCCTCAGTATGGTATAGGAGGAGCCCTAGTTTTTTTTTTGTTATAATGAAAAGAATGAGGAATTCATATTCCCTTCCATAAATGCTGCTAGACAACATTTTAAAGTAAGATGGACATTAATTAAAAAGAACTTAGACACAAATAAGTATACATCCATAAATGACGAAAATGGAATATTACAATCTTTACCGCGTAATGAAACTCAAAATTAATAAATTAGCCCCTACCAATCTTTCTATATGCTGGGAACTCTCACAAGGCTTAAGTACTAAATCACTAGATGGTCAGTAATAATCTTAAGAATATCTAGACAATCAGCAGGAAACCAAAATAATTTATAAATTATGAGTAGGATCCGTCTTGAAAAGATGGATCCAACTAAAAGTTGGGATCCTCAGAGACTACACGAAAGAGGCCATATATTTATGGTCAAGATATAGTCCGGTTTTTAAACGTAATTTAACTTTCTTCCCTCGATGTTGGGGGTCTACATAAGTAATTATGTGGTACAATGGGTAATAATATACCTTAATTTTGGCTATATGCTGGAAAATTCTTATGGTTTACTTACTTATGAAGTGAAAATAGTAAACATTGAATAATCAGCAGGGAAGTATTTATTAGATAATTACCCCTCAACGATCACACGCCGAATATCCTTAAAGAACTAGTTAGAAATAATTCAGTATTTTACTTTAAGGATAGTGATATGATCTAGATTATACTAATAGTGACTAATAAGTACTGATCTTTTATCTAGACAAGGTTTACCTAAAAAAAATTTACCTTGCAGATATAGCTTGAGTCCTAAGGAAAAATTTTTTGGATCATTTAAACGCCATTATTCTACGAATTCTAGTAATTTATATGGAATAGACAATAAATCTATAATATTTGATTCTCTTGAACAAGGATGTGAAGAAATTAAATATAAATATATAGGAGTTTCAGGTGTTTATAAACTAACGAATATAAGTGATCCTAGTAGATTTTATATAGGTAGCTCTAATAACTTATCTAGAAGAATGGAAGAGTATAATAAATTAACTAAAGGTTTAAGAAATCCCCATTCATCAGGAGAGTTAGAAATATCTAAAACTCCGTCTTCGAAGTGAGGTTTAGAGTTCATATATATTACTCCTCCTCAATTATCATTAGTCTATGAACAATATGCAATAATAATGTTTGAACCAACAATTAATAGTTATTTAAAAGTTATTCCACGAGTAAACCCTCAGTGGGGAAATAATTTGAATAATGCTATTTTTGTTATAGAAAAATTGTTATCTTTATTCACTGTAGGTTCTAAAGGTTATAATAGATTAAATGTATTTTTACAAACTTTCAAAACAGCCAACAATTTGAAATTTGAGGAACAAGATATAGATAATAGATATTATTGTTTTTTAGTATTTGTTTATGATATTTATTCACCTAATAAAGAACCTGTTATTTATTCTTCAATAAATAGAGCGTTAAAAGGGTTACAAATTAGCTATGGTATTTTACTATCTTATGTGAATAATAATTATATTTATAAATCAAAATATATCTTATCCTTTGAGCCAGTAACTAAAGATGATTTTGAAAAATACACAGAAAAACCTCTAGGGGATAATCTATTAAGAAAACATATTGCAGTTTATAATCTAGATAATGAGATAGTTATAGAATTTAAATCAGGTAGAGAGATGGCTAAATATTTTAAAATTGATGGTAAAGTAGCTAGAGCTGCTATAGCCAAAGGTGAGTTCCAGGATTTTTTACTACTAGTAAAAGAAGTTTCCTACAGAAAAACGATTTATGTATTTGATAGTAGTACACGTAAATTCATAGATAAAATTTATGGTGTATCGAAAGCATTGAAATATGCTAATATTAACTATTATACATTAAAAAGTTTAATTGAAAATGGAAATTCTTTTAAGGGTAAAATATACAGCTATACAGATAAATTATAAAATTTTCAGTACGTACGCATTTATTTTAAAGATCTAATGCAACATTTCTTAGGGTTACAAGGAATTGAGTGCAGTTCCCCCTTATAAAATAATAAATATAAGGTGCATAAGAGGATGAATTTCAAGAAAAACTGTAAAGTCAACTTGAAGCGAAGCTTATTTTTTTTTTTTTAAGTATATAAATTTATATAATTAATAATAAGAACGTTCAACGACTAGAGGGAAAGTCTTTATGACAACAACCCTCCACGAGTATCCTCCGTCAAATAAACTTTAATGACATATTAAAGTAAGACGATGACATAGTCTGAACCCATATGAGAATATGGGAGTTAAAGGGTAAATCCTTTAACGTAACATAATTGGCCACGTAGAATTAGCGATTACCCTGATGCTTTTACAGGTTGAAACTTTATTAGTAGTATTGGTTCTATTATATCTGTAGCTGCAACAGCACTTTTCTTACAAATTGTATACTTACAACTTGTTACAGGTAAAGCTATCTTCGGATATCCTTGAGCCGTCCCTCAACTATTTAGTGATTATTTACGTATACTTAAAGATAAAAGTGCTCCAGGATTAGAATGAGCTTTAACTAGCCCACCTAAACCTCACGCATTCACCAGCTTACCATTACAAAGTGCACCACATCGTTTAATATCTAAAGATATTAACCCTGAGAACACTGGCCTAAGATGTTTAACTGGTGTAGCTATGAGAAACCAGGGAAATGGTGTTGAACGTCATCCATCTATCTTGCCTGAGCACACGCTTGGAACCACAATGGATGCTCCAGGTGTTATTAATACTAAATATTTTGAATGTGAGAAGTGTGCTAGCCAATTTTGTAGCTGGTGTTTTAATAAAACAGCGGCATTTAGGGGAGCGTACGCGCATACCTGTCCTGTAACAGAAAACGCCATATTCTTATTAGTACTACCTTTCTCTTTAGAATCTTTATTTGCAGGAATTATTACTTACTTAGCTGTAATGATAGATAGTTCTTTTACTGGTTTATATCTTTATATACAACCATTAATGCAAGTGTATAGATTATATAAACTACCAAGTAGGATAGTTAGGGTATATAATTTACTTGTAAGAATATATAGCTATCTTATAACTAGTAAAATTATTAGTTCTAGTATTATAGGTTTAATTATAGTTGGTGCACTTTCATTAGTTACAGCTGAATTCATTTGTGATGCTCCTAGAGCTTGAGGACTTTACTTCCAAGATAGTGCTAGCCCACAAATGGAGGCGATAGTAGAACTTCATGATAATATTATGTACTACTTAGTTGCAATTTTATTGGCTGTAGGTTGAATACAAGGAGCTATTATTAGAAATTTTGATAGTTCTAAATCACCTATAAGTAACAAATATCTTAATCATGGTACACTAATAGAATTAATATGAACAATTACTCCGGCTTTAATCTTAGTATTAATAGCTTTCCCTTCTTTCAAATTACTATATTTAATGGATGAGGTTACTGACCCTTCATTATCTGTATTAGCAGAGGGTCACCAATGATATTGATCCTACGAATATCCAGATTTCTTAAATAGTGATGGAGATTTTATTGAGTTTGATTCTTACTTAGTTCCTGAATCTGATTTAGAAGAAGGAGCGTTAAGAATGTTAGAAGTAGATAACAGAGTTATCCTTCCTGAGATTACACATACTAGATTTATTCTTACTGCTGCAGATGAACTGAGGACCTTTAGCAAGTACCTCTTAACGTCTATACACTATCAAATTCCGGGGACCTCCTAAAGCTTCTGGTACCAAGCAATCGTTGAAAAACGATGGGTGGCTGAACTAATTACTCAGATACGGTAAAAAGTCAGAAGATGATTGAAAGAGAAATGGACAATCGCGGATCTAAGTCAGATATCTACATATCTGTAAAAGAGCAACGAGTAGACGGTAGTGGTCTATAATAGTAAAAAGAGGGTTACACTCAACTATTCTAGATTAAGGTGTACTCTAGTCGACCTGGTAACAGGTCGTTGGGTTTATAGCTATACCTAAAATCTAAATATTTTAACTATTTCTTTGTCAATATGATGGGGGCAAATGCTTATATTACTTGGCAGTGGTGCATTTGGGTACAGTTTTTTGGAAAAAATGAAACTAGATTTTTAGATCATGGTAAAGTAAACTTTCGGTTATCCACTCATTTGCTATTCCTGCATTAGGAGTTAAATGTGACGCATAAAAAAATAATGTTTGTAGGCTATTCATTATATGTGCAAAAGAGCCAAACTCCGGGGAATCCCTAAAGCTCTAATAACTAAAGATAATACGGAAACTTATTAACTGGCCTCATTAATGACTGAGGGTATAGTAATATCATTAGAGATCCTAGCAATAGGAATGGGTGATCGCGGATCTAAATCAGATAGGGATTTCTTATCTGTAAAAGAGCAACGAGTAGACGGTTCTTCAATCAAGTTTATAGCTTTGTCTATTTTTTTTTTGATTGTAAGGTGTACTCTAGTCGCCGGGAAACCGGTTCTAGGACAAAATAAACTAAATAGCATTTACTATTTATAAAATAACCCTAGATTAAAGTTACTACAACGGCCTGACCCTACTAGGTTTAAGTTGTTATACGGATTTAAAAAAATAAATAATAGTCTTATAATATTAACATTGTTTTTATTATTATCTAAACTATATTTATTGTTATTTAAATTGTTCCAATCAGTGTTTTCATGAAGACTCTGTCCTAGTAAAATAAAATACCATACCAAAAACTTAGAATTTACAAATAGAACTAGTTTAATAGGTTTTAATACGCGTCCAAATGTTAATATATTTAATAAAAAATGTTCGGGTAAATTAAATTGTTTATTTAGATTTGAATCAGGATTAACTCCATCTAATAAAGATTATCGTCCTAATACTATAGCTTTAGAACATATAAACAAGGGTAATACTATAAATAGCCAAGTTATTAATAGTGTGTTGCTTAATCAAAAGGTCTCTATAACTCAACAAGAGTTAGACGAGCTTTTATCTCTTCCTAAGGTTAATTTTGACTTACCTCTTACAGATCATACATACCCTGCTTTATTGGGATTAATTGGAAAACCAGGTTCTAAACGTAGTAAAGCAGGAATATATGTTTTTTCTCACAAGTATTCAGATAAAAATTATGTAGGGTCAAGTAACGATTTAGCAAGAAGATTCAAGCAATACTTTGAAAATAATGCGCTATTTTCTAACAAAGATACAGGAATGTTGTTACCTATGTTAGAAAAGGAAAATTTAAAGGCGTTTACTTTAGAAGTAACAGTTATACCTTCTTCTTTTTCTAGTTATGCTCATTGTTTCTTAGAACAATTTTTTTTATTAGCCGATAAAAGATTTAATCTTAATACTCACAAGATAGTAAATTTCAGAGTTAATCAAGGATTTAAAATTTATTTATACGATAAGGATTGCAAAACTTTATATTATTCTAGTAATTCATTAAATGCTTTTTGTGCTGACCTAGGTATACATCACTCTTCTTATAAAAAACACGTAGCTAATAACGAACCTTATTTAGGCTATTTCATTATATCTAATTATCTAGCTCCAGAGGCAGTACCTACAGATTTAACGGAAATCCAGACACGTGAATTTATAAATAAACAAAGAAAGGATAGTTTAAATAAATTACACATATCTTATGGTAGTGTAGTAGAGGTTTTAGATATAGATACAAACACTATTACAACCATTGATTCAGTAGCAAAAGCAGCATCTAAATTTGGTGTTAGCAGAAGTACAATAAGAAGTTATATATCTAGCGAAAAACCTTACAAAAGTCGTTACAAATTTAAGTTTATAACCACATAGAGTGATGATGGTAATTATAGGTCAAAGTTGTAGAACGACCCTGGTAGATTAAATCAATTTTCTGTTCTTATTAATAGATTAGGAACATTCTATGGTCTTATTATGAACAATGGCCAAAACTGTAGTGAACCTATGGTTATAAATCATCAAATTGACGGGAAACCCCTAAAGAAATCTTAACTAAGTAAGCATGGTAACATAGCTTATGGCACAGGTAATGACTCGTGGTACAGTAAAATCAAGATTTATTATTCAATGGGCAATCCGCAGCCAAGTACCAAAAATAAAACATTTGGTATGCAGTTCATCGACTAAACGTTGGTTGGTATTATTAGTAATAATAATGCTTAAGATATAGTCAGCCCCCTCCTGAAAAGGTGCAGAAAAATATAAAGATTCTTTATATTTTTTGTTAAATAGATATATTCATTTGGTGGATTATATTTAGGGATTCACCCGCAATGTTCAGAAATTTGTGGTATTCTTCACTCAAGTATGCCCATAGTTGTAGAATCTGTATCTTTAGAGAAATTCTTATCTTGATTACAAGAACAATAGTAAGATGAAATCTTTCTAGATAACTCTATACAGATTTTTCTAAAATAATGGTTATTTTACCATTAACGTGTTATGAAAAGTAACTACCTTACATAATAGTATAACATATCCCAGTAGATAAATACTATTTATCTAGTGGAAAATAGCACTGTAGATGTATATTTATAGAGCTATTAAAGGAGAAGGAGAAGAATAAACCTATGTTCATTAAAGCCCTATTAAAACCCTTATGGTAAAATTTAGTAATAGTATTTAAAAGTATTTAAATTAATACTAGGTATTTTACTATTTATACCTAATATACCAATTACCCGCTTATTGGGAAGTAAAGTAATATATTTCATTTTATAAGATAAATTTTGCTAAAAATAAGCTTACTATTGGTTAACGTGTGTAGCTATCTAAATAAAAGGCAGTCCGTGTAATATAAAAAAAAACGTTTCAAAATCTGTTTTTTCTTAAATTATCTAGCCTTCAAATGGTGTAGTTTATATAGGCCCTATATATATTACACTAACCCTTAATTTCGGATGTGGTTGTTTTAAGTTACATGTACAATTTTAGTTCTTTATTAGTCTTATATTCAATTACACTAATTGTTACAGGAGGAATAATAGTGTTTATATCTACTATTGCTAAAATGGTAAATAACTTTGTCATATTATCATCCGAATTTTATAATTTATCTAAACCTCCTGTATTTTCTTCTATGACATTGCAAAGTGGTATATTTACCATTAATAGAAATATTATTATTGGTTTAGTTAGTAGTATTATTACTGCCGCCATAGGCTATGGAATAAGACTTATTCTTTTAAATTATTTTAACTATGACGTCTTTACTAACCTAAATAACTTACTCGCTAGCTTGAGTTATTTTTGCTCTTTAGGTGGTATTCGTTTTGTAATTAGTGAATTTATTAAAGAAAATACTTTACTAATGTCTTGTTGTGGTGGTCCTTCACCAGTTGGTAGTAATGCAGCTGGGAATATCAGTTTTATGCAACCTCCTAATAACCCAGGTATAGGTAGCTCTAGTGCAGGTAATCCTGGTGCAGGTGGTGGTTCTATTACAGGTCATCGTTTATCATTAGAACAAAGAATAAGAAAAGTGCTGGACAAAGTTGATTACTTTTCACAACAACTGGAAGGAGCTCAACTAGATCTAAATGGTACTATGTCTAGAAGACGTTTGTATTTAGAGAGTGGTAGAGAAGACGAATGATATAGAGAATATAAAGAGGCTATGTCTGCAATAAAAGATTCTGATACCAATCTAGCTAGTGAGCACAGAATGCTGAATATATTACAAAAAAAACTAGCCAATGGTGACTATTCTATGTCTTCTACATCTGCTACCGCTAAACGTGGGTTTAATGATAGCTCTATGTCTAATGATAATAGTACACCTACTGACACTAAACGTACGCCTGGTGATAAATAAGTTTATGTAGTTAAAAATCTTACTAAATTCTTTAGTAATATAAGTTAACGACTATTTTACACAGTTCGATGCCTATCGATGTAGAATCTTTATCCTTAGAGAAATTCTCATCTTTATTACAAGAGCAATAAGAAGACTAACTTATTGTTAGATAGAATCTATCTAAAATAATTGTCTTATTTACAATTAACTTGTTATGAAAGGTAAACATCTTTTTACAAAATAGTTTCTTTAAAAAAAAAGTCCGGTCGCCTTACTTTTTTGTTGATATATCATTGATATATCCAAAAAAAGTTAGGGCTGGACTTGCTCCGCTAGAAACAAACAGTATAACAAATCCCAATAGATAAATCTAATTTATTTACTGGAAAATTTGCAGTTACGTTTAACTTTTATCTATAAATTATATAATATGAAAGAAATAAGTAAAAAGCAATTAGGGGGAGAAGATTAAACTTATGTTTAATAAAGCAAAAAAAAAGGGCTTTTCTCGTGAGTTTAGATAATGTTTTCTAAATAATGGGTTCAATTCCTGTTAAACCCTCATCCCTAACGGGATTATAAACCCCCTTTAGTTACACGAATAATATCTAGCTTAATATTTGTGATAAAAAGGAGATTATAAAAATAAAAATTTATAGTGATGTATTAGACACCTACTCTAATACAAGCATGGTTCTTATTAATACTACAGTATTAATTATAGTTCTATCCCATAACCTAAGGTTTGATCTTAGATAACAATACTTAACAATATTATTTGTAGAACAAAAAAATATGGATAGTTTTACCAAGAATTTATTACCTTACGATCTATATGGTGTAATTTAAAAGTAGGTCTGGTACATTACCATTCTATACGGAATAGAGGAACTTATATTTTTTATTTTTATACATGTTATTATTATCATTACTTTTAACTCCTATACTAGGTGTACTTGCAATATACAGTCATAAAGATAGTGGGCTGTCATTAGGAAACATAAAATCCATAGCTTTAATTACATCTAGCTTAAATTTTCTTATTTCATTAGTTATCTTCATTTTATTTGATTTTAGTACAAACCTATTTCAATTTGTGCAAGAGTATTATGAAATAAGTTATTTTGATTTTTATCTAGGTGTAGATGGTCTATCCATATATTTATTTTTATTAACTACACTAATTATACCTATCTCACTAGTATCAAATTGAAAATCAATCACAAAAGATGTAGAATCTTATGTTATTATAATACTATTGTTAGAAAGTCTATTATTGGCGGTTTTCTTAGTATTAGATATTTTACTTTTTTATATCTTTTTTGAGAGTATTTTACCTCCATTATTTATACTTATAGGTTTATTTGGATTGGATAATAGAGTAAAGGCTGGTTTTTATTTATTCTTATATACTTTGTTGGGTTATTTATTTTTACTATTATCTATATTAGCAATGTCATCTATTATGAGTACTACAGATTTTGATACTCTTTTTAAAGGGATTTTCATTTATTTAACACAACTTTTCTTATTTTATGGTATTTTTATAGCTTTTGCAGTAAAAACTCCTACAATATTTTTAAATACATGACTTTTAAAGGCCCATGTTGAATCACCTTTAGG
>Ga0265780_10008246_pt1 | contig 12670 bp, 11 predicted proteins | sample P1T30metagenome_FD_192432 | JGI IMG/M metagenome (GOLD analysis project Ga0265780, IMG submission 192432) | Plant litter microbial communities from East Loma Ridge, Irvine, California - P1 T30 | ecosystem: Environmental > Terrestrial > Plant litter > Unclassified | place: USA: California...
GTTTGCCGCCCACGCGGCAATAGTTAGATGATGAATTGTCGCGCAGGCCGCTATAACGTGATTTGACCGCGTGGGCGGCATAGCCGCCCACCCTACGAAATGCGGTCTCTCCACGCCTGGAGATGGGGCATGCCTTCCTGCCCCGGCCTGAACTTCATCAGGCCGCGTGCGAATTCGAGCGCGCAGAACGCAGTGATATCGGCAATCGTGAAGCGATCCCCAGCCACATACGGCTGCTTCGCCAGCTCCCCATCCAGCCACCTCGCCGTCTCGCGCATCTTGATTCCCTGCGCCGCCCCGAACTCGGGAAACTGCGGCTGCTCCAGCACCGCCAGCCCCGGGTGCGTGTGGCGCACGCAGTGGGCGATCTCCAGCATCAGGTGCAGCTCCACGCGCCGGTCGGCCATCTCGATGAAGGCGAGTTCGGTGGCGTCGACGCCCATCAGGTTCGGTTCCGGATACTGTCCTTCGAGGTAGGTGCAGATCGCACGCGTCTCGCTCAGCGCGCGGCCGTCGTCCAGCACCAGCACGGGAATCCGCGCCATCGGGTTCAGGGCCAGGAAATCCGGCGTGCGGTGGGCGCCGGCGTTGAGATCGACCTCGATGCTCTCGATACCGGTGATGCCTTTGGCGGCGATGAACATCGCGACGCGCCGGGGGTTTGGCGCACGGGGGCTGGTGTAGAGGCGCATCGATGTTCCTGCTGAAGTGATCGAGACGTCATCATAGCTGCTTCGCGTCAAGCCGGCTCTCGCAGCGCCACGCCAGGCGCGGGTAAGCGCTCGGCCGCGATCCAGGCGTCGATCGCTACCGCGCAGCCGGGCGGCAGGTGCAGGCCCAGCTTGCTGCGCCGCCAGAGGACGTCCTGGGCATTGCTGGCCCACTCATGGCGCACGAGATAGCGCAGCTCGGCGGCGTACAGCCCGGGCGCGATTTCGGCGCCAAGCTCTTGCAGCGAGCGCGCGCCATCGAGCAGCGCGTCGACGCGGGAGCCGTAGGCGCGACCCCAGCGCTGCGCCAGGCCGGGCGGCAGCCAGTCGAGGCGGCGCTGGAGGGCGCCGAGCCAGCCGTCGTAGTCGAGCACGGCGCGAGCATCGGGCGTGGGGCCGAACAGGTCGCCGCCGGGCAGCACGGCGTGCGCGGTCCAGGCCGGGCGCGCGCCGCCCAGGCTGGCGGCGATCCAGTCGACCGCCTCTTCGGCCAGCCGGCGGTAGGTGGTGATCTTGCCGCCGAAGACAGACAGCAGGGGCGCGCCGTTGCCGTCACGGCCGAGCGCATAGTCGCGCGTGGCCTCGGCGGCGCTGCCGGCCGCGTCTTCCAGCAGCGGCCGCACGCCGGAATAGCTCCACACCACACTCGACGGCCACACCTGGCGCCGGAAGTAGCGGTTTGCGAGCGCGCACAGGTAGGCCACTTCGCTGTCGGAGATCGCGACCGCGTCCGGGTCGCCGCTGAAATCGACGTCGGTGGTGCCGATCAGGGTGAAGGCGCCCTCGTAGGGCATGGCGAACACGATGCGCCCGTCCGGGTGCTGGAAGATGTAGGCGTAGCTGTGATCGAACAGGCGCGGCACCACGATGTGGCTGCCCTTGACCAGCCGCAAGCGCCGCGGCTTGTCGGGAGACGCGTCTAGTGCGGCCGCCGCGACGCTTCCGGCCCAGGGCCCGGCAGCATTTACCAGGCAGCGCGTGTGCAGGTCGCGCCGGCCGCCCGCGCCTTCCAGCGTGACGCGCCAGTAACCCGGACGGCGCTCGAAGCCGCTGCAGCGCGTATGAGTGAACACCTCGGCGCCGCGCTCGCGCGCATCGAGCGCATTAAGCACGACCAGCCGCGCATCGTCGACCCAGCCGTCGGAATACACGAAGCCGCGCGTAAACGCCGGCTTGAGCGGGCCGCCGGCGCGGTGGCCGGCCAGGTCGACCGCTTCCGAGCCAGGCAGGAATTCGCGCGGGGCGAGGCGGTCGTAGAGGAAGAGGCCGGCGCGGATCAGCCAGGCCGGACGTTGGCCGGCGTCATGCGGCATCACGAAGCGCAGCGGATGCATGATGTGGGGTGCGCTGCGCAGCAGGGTCTCGCGCTCGGCCAGGGCCTTGCGCACCAGCCCGAAGGCGTGGTGCTCGAGGTAGCGCAGGCCGCCGTGAATCAGCTTGCTGGATGCCGAGGACGTATGGGCGCCGACGTCGTCCTTGTCGCACAGGACCACACGCAGGCCGCGCCCGGCCGCGTCGCGCGCGATACCCGCGCCGTTGATGCCGCCGCCGACCACCAGCACGTCGCAATCGATGCCGCCCTGTTCCGCCATGTGCGCCTCCACCTCGTCCAGCAACCCAGTGTAGGGTGGCCGGGGCCCCGCCCCTTCGCCTGCATCAATTATGCGGAGAATGCCCGTGCTCGTGTGTAAAATCGCCACATGCACACCACTCCCAGCGCCCATGAGGTGCGCGCCTGGGTCCGCATGCCTTCGGGCAAGCGTCTCGACCTGCTCAACCCGACCCCGTTTGACTGGGACGACGCCGACCTGGCGCTCGGCCTGGCCCGCACCTATCGCTGGGGCGGCCACTCGGCCTGGCCGCTGCCGCTGTCGGTGGCCCAGCATTCGATCGCCGTGATGCTGCTGCGGCGCGCGCTGGCGCCGCGGCCGTCGCCGGTGCAGGAACTGCGCGAACTGCTGCACGACGCCGAGGAAGGCTTGCTCGGCTTCGATGCGGTGTCGGTGATCAAGCCCTTCCTGGGCGAGGGCTTTCGGGCCCTGACCCGGCGCCTCGAGCAGGTCGTGTTCGTGCGCTACGGCCTGCCCGCCTGGACCGAGAAGGAGCACCGCCTGCACAAGCAGGCCGACCGCCTGGCTGCCGCGACCGAGGCCGTCCACGTCACCGGCTGGACCCGCGAAGAGGTGCGCAGCACGCTGAAGATCCGCGCCCAGGTACTCGAACGCGATCCATTGGCCGAGCACTACGGCTGCACGCCGTGGGAACCGTGGGCGCCGACGCTGGCGGCCGAGCGCTTCCTTGCCGAACTCGAGCGCCTGAAGCGCGAGGCCGGACATGCGCCAGCCTGAAGAGGCGCTCGCGCGCGCCGCCGCCTTGATCCTTGATGCCGACGGCTTGCTAATCGCAGCCGGCGCGGGCATGGGCGTGGATTCGGGGCTGCCGGATTTTCGCGGTACGAGCGGCTTCTGGCGCGCCTATCCGCCGCTGGCCAAACTGCGGCTTGCGTTCCACGAGATGGCGTGCCCGGACACCTTCGAGCGCGATCCGCGCCTGGCCTGGGGGTTTTATGGGCACCGGTTGGCGCTCTACCGCAACACCGTCCCGCATGCGGGTTTCGGCATCCTGCGTGCGATCGGCGCCCGCATGGCGCACGGCAGCTTCGTTTTCACCAGCAATGTGGACGGCCAGTTTCAGCGCGCCGGCTTCGGCGACGGGACGGTGGTCGAATGCCACGGCTCCATCCACCACCTGCAATGCACGCGGCCCTGCTGCGACGCCATCTGGCCGGCGGACGCATTCCTGCCGGAGGTCGACATGGGCGCCTGCAGGCTCGTGTCGGACCTGCCCGTTTGCCCGCGCTGCGGCGCTCTGGCCCGTCCCAACATCCTGATGTTCGGCGACGGCGCCTGGCTGTCCGATCGCAGTGAGGTTCAATACGAACGCTTCACCCGCTGGCGGACTGGGCTAAAGCGGCTGGCCGTGATCGAGCTCGGCGCCGGCGTGGACATCCCGTCGGTGCGACGCATGGCCGAGTCGCAAGGCACGCCGGTCATCCGCATCAATCCGCGCGAGGCGGCAGTGCGCGACGGCGTGTTGCTCGACATGGGCGCGCTCGACGCTTTACGCGCGTTGGCGAACAAGTTGGGCATTGAGCCAGATCAAACTGGACAGCTAAGTATCTGATTCTTAAACACATTCACCACTATCCACAAGATCTGTGGATAAAGATGTGGAAAAGCAGCACTTGACAAGCCGAAAGACCAGTAACGGCGCGGGTTTCAACAAAATGCCCGTTCCGCAGGCAAAATCGAAGTGCTTATAAATCAATGACTTGCACACGCACTGCTTTCGTGCGGCAGCCCTTCATTAGGAAGATTCCTACAAAATCACTCTGCGGGGGATAAGTCGCCAACATGCGGCGATCTGCATCGATCTCGCACGCTCACTTCCAGGCATTGCGCGCACGGTCGCGCACCATCATGCGGACGCTTTCCGGCACCGGCTTGCGCAGGTGTTGGGCCTCGGCCGTCAGCCAGGTGCTTTCCTCGAAATGCTTGAGCATGGCCGGCGTAATGAAGCGCGTGCGCGCCGCATAAACGTGACGGTCGCCGGTCGACGCCTGCTGCTTGATGAAGAAACGGTTCGGCAGCACCAGCTGCAGATGTTCGCGCGCCCGTGTCATGGCAACATACAGCAGGCGGCGCTCTTCCTCGATATCGTCCTGGTTCCCGGTCGCCATGTCCGACGGGATGCAGCCGTCGACCACGTTCAGCACCGTCACCGACTTCCACTCCTGCCCCTTGCTGGAATGGATAGTGGATAGGATCACGTAATCCTCGTCCAGCAGCGGCGGCCCGGCGCGGTCGCTGGTGGCTTCGGGCGGGTCGAGCGTGATCTCAGCCAGGAAGGTCTCGCGCGAGCCGTGGCCGCTGGCGAGCTGGGCCAGTTGTTCAACGTCGGCCGCGCGCACCTGGGCGTCGTCGTGCAGGCGTTCCAGGTGCGGCAGATACCACTCCTTGACCAGCTCGATGTCGGCCGGCCAGCGCAGGCCGGGCGTGCGCAGGCGCCGGTACAGGGCGCAGAAGGCATCCCAGTCGAGCTTGCTGCGCGCCGGCGGCACGAAGGCGTCCAGCGCCGACATTGGATCGGGCGATTCGCTCATCGCATCCAGCAGGCGGGTGGCGGTGGCCTGGCCGATGCCGGGAATCAGCTGCACCGTCCGGAAGCCAGCCAGCCGTCCGGCCGGATTCTGCACGAAGCGCAGGACCGCCAGCACGTCCTTGATGTGGGAGGCTTCGAGGAACTTCAGCCCGCCGAATTTCACGAAGGGGATATTACGGCGCATGAGTTCCAGTTCCAGCGCCGCGCTGTGGCTGGCCGCGCGGAACAGCACCGCCTGCTGGGTGAGCGCGGTGCCGGCCTCGCGTCGTTCGAGGATCTGGTTGCAGACCCAGCGCGCCTGTTCGGCCTCGTCCGGGATCAGGACCAGCTGCGGCTTGGCGCCGGACGCTTTATCGGTCCACAAGGTCTTGGCATGGCGTTCCAGCGCGCCGCCGATGACGGCGTTGGAGGCGTCCAGGATCGGCTGGGTCGAGCGGTAATTGCGCTCCAGCGTGATGACTTCGGCCGGGCGCGTAAATTCCTTCGGGAAGTCGAGGATGTTGCGGATCGTTGCGCCGCGAAAGGCGTAGATCGACTGGGCGTCGTCGCCGACCACCATCACGCCCTCGCCGCCCGGCTTCATGCCGGTGAGGATCGAGGCTTGCAGGCGGTTGGTGTCCTGGTATTCGTCGACCAGCACGTGGTCGAACAGCGCACCCAGCTCCGGGCCCAGCACCGGGTCGCCCGCCATCTCGGACCAGAACAGCAGCAGGTCGTCGTAGTCGAGCACGTTCTGCTCCTGCTTGGCGTCGACGTAGGCGCCGAACAGGGTCTTGAGCTGGCCCTCCCACTCGCTGCACCAGGGGAAGGTCGATTGCAGCACTTCATCCAAAGGTGCACGGCTGTTCACCACCCGAGAGTAGATCGACAGGCAGGTGCCCTTCAGCGGGAAGCGCTTTTCCGTGTTCGACAAGCCGATTTCGTGGCGCACCATGCCCATCAGGTCTTCGGAATCGCCGCGGTCGTGGATGGTGAAGGATTCGTCCAGGCCAATACGGCCGGAAAACTCGCGCAGCAGGCGCGCGCCGATCGCGTGGAAGGTGCCGGCCCAGGGCAGCGTGATGGTAGACGATGAGCCATTCCGGCCCAGCAGGCGCTGCAGCACGCCGCTGGCGCGCTGGCCCATCTCGCCCGCCGCGCGGCGCGAAAAGGTCAGCAACAGGATGCGTTGGGGATCGGCGCCGGACTGGATCAGGCGCGCTACCCGGTGCGCCAAGGTATTCGTCTTGCCCGAGCCGGCACCCGCCACCACCAGCAGCGGACGCACGGTGTCGGCGCCGATGTCGTGCTCGACGGCGGCGCGCTGCTCCGCGTTCAGGCCCGCGAACGGATCAAGGGGCGGCACAGACTGGTCGAGGACGGCTGACATGGGAATCGATGAGCTGGGAATGCCATACTGTACATTTGTCCAGTAGTGGAACGCAAGCGGAAATCGGGACTATTGGAAGGTTCGGCGGCGCGTCGGCACGCATCGGCCGCCAAACGGGATCATGCATTACATGCAAAGAAAACGCTAAGTCGTGGATCTGTAAACGCTTTTTTGGATATCCACAAACTCTGTGAATAACTATGTGGAAAAGCGGGGGCTTGACAAGCCGAACGCAGCCAATGATGCGGCTTTCAACAATTTGCCTATTGGGAAGGCAGCGTGGATAGCCCCAAAAATCAAGGGTTTACGTGCGTGTCTCGCGTGCGCCTCAGGGGTTGGCACAAAATTATTCATGAGGAATTTTTGTGCATAAAGCGCACAAGTTCAGGCTGGTCGCACGCCTGCAACATTGCGCCGCTGCGCGGGGTCCAGCAGCACCCGGGTGATGATCCGGGTGTCGATTTCATGCGATTTCAGGAACTCGAGGGCCGGCAGTGTGCCGTTGGCCCGCATCAGGAGCAGCGCGTCGTCGACGATGTCGCGCTGGCGCAGGTCGTGCCTGGCATCGGAGACGCCGTCAGTGACGGCATGGAGAGAACGCGAGGGATTCATCGTGCGCCTGCTCTTTCTGTGATGGATTGGTGCGGCTGCGAGCAGTATGGTCGAAGCCAAATCAATGTCAATACCCGATCAAAATCAAACCGAAGTTTTTGTTTCTGTGCTTGCAAAGGGCTTACGACGCAGCGCTGCGCCGCCTCCCGCCGACGTTGCCTACAATGGCCGCGTCACGACTCCACCATCGAGGAACCCCATGAGCATGCAATCCGACCCCGACATGAACCCCGGCGACGAAGCAGAACCCGGTACGCCTGGCGCCGGTGAAGACGTCTGCGAAATCTGCGCCGGCAGCGGCAAACAGGCCGACGGCAAGCCCTGCGTGAACTGCGGCGGCAGCGGCCACGTCATGCGCGGGATCGGCGGCGGCTAGTTCTCTGTCTTGTCAGGCTGGCACGCCGGCGCGGCGCAAGGCATACTGACGCCATCGTCAATCACAGCAAGAACAAGACCATGCCCGACCTGCTCAACGAGCACGCCTGCTTCGGCGGCGTGCAGCGCTTCTATTCCTTCGACTCCGCCGCCATCGGCCTGCCGATGCGCTACTCGGTCTACCTGCCGCCCGGCGCCGGCGACCAGCCGCTGCCGGTGCTGTTCTATCTGGCGGGACTGACCTGCACCGAAGAGACCTTCATGACCAAGGCCGGCGCCCAGCGCGTGGCGGCGCAGGAAGGCGTCATCCTGGTCGCGCCCGACACCAGCCCGCGCGGCGCCGGCGTGCCCGGCGAGACCGACAGCTGGGACTTCGGCGTCGGCGCCGGCTTCTATGTCGACGCGCTGCAGGAACCGTGGTCGCGCCACTACCGCATGTACAGCCACATCCTCGAGCTGCGCCAGCTGGTGCTGGACACGTTGCCGGCCGACCCGGCGCGCGTGGGTATCTTCGGGCACTCGATGGGTGGCCACGGCGCGCTGATGCTGGCGTTGCGCAATCCGGACCTGTTCAAGTCGGTGTCGGCGTTTGCGCCGATCGCCGCGCCGATGCGCTGCCCGTGGGGCAAGAAGGCGTTCGGCGGTTACCTTGGGGCGGACGAGGCGGCGTGGCGCCAGTACGATGCGACCGAGCTGATGGCGGCATCTACCGCGGCGCCCTTCCCCGGCGGCATCCTGATCGACCAGGGGCTGGCCGATAAATTCCTGGCCGAGCAGTTGTATCCGGAGGCGTTCGAAGCGGCCTGCCTGGCGGTGGGACAGCCTTTGACGCTGCGCCGTCATGAAGCTTACGACCACGGCTATTACTTCATCTCGACGTTTATCGAAGACCACTTGCGGTTCCATCGCCGCGCGCTCGGTTAGCAAGATCTCTTCACTGGTGTAATCAGGTTCAACTAGTGCGACGGATGTCGTCTCTCGATCGGATGTGTCTCCTTCTGTACTATGGAGCGTTACATTCCGTGATTGTTATGTATCAATAAAAATGTATGATCGATCAATTTTTAGTTATCAGAACTTTTTATGATCGACAGTCTTGCACCAAAGTTGAAGCGGTTATCGCTCCCTAGTAAAGTCGATGTGAGTGTTGGCACGGTAAAGATCAGCGTCGCGGCAGAAGCGGACGACGAAGGCGGGTCCGGAATCGACCGCATCGTCGTTTTCCTGGACGGCAAGCTGGGGTTCACCTACGGCGCCGGCTCGAATTTCACGATTCCCGGAATCTTCGGCGAGAACACATTCCAGGACAGCACGCCGAATACCGGGAGTGTCGAGTTCGAATTGACAAACCTGACCGCACCAGGCGTTTACAACGTGACGCAAGTCTGGCTGTACGACATGGCGGGCAACTCATCCATTTACTCGGCCGGGCAACTGCAGGAGCTCGGGATCCGCACGAGCATGACGGTTAGCGGCGGAAAGGCTGACTCCACGGCGCCGATACTGCAAGATCTGCTGTTGCCAGAAACGGTAGACGTGAGCCGAGGAACGCAGGATGTCCTTGTTACCGCCCATGCGCAAGACAACGCGGGAGGCTCAGGCATTGATCGGCTGGTGGTTTTCCTGGACGGCAAGCTGGGATTCACCTACGGCGCCGGCTCGAATTTCTCGATCCCTGGAATCTTCGGCCAAGATACCTTTCATGACAGCACCCCTGAGCGCGCCAGCGTCGATTTCACGTTGACCGATGTAACCGCTCCGGGAACTTACAACGTCACACAGGTCTGGCTGTATGACATGGCGGGTAACCAGTCTGTCTACTCGAACGCTCAGCTCCAGGCTCTTGGGATCCGCACCAGTATGACAGTCACCGGCGGCAAATCCGACACCACAGCGCCGACCTTGCAACAACTGCTATTGCCGGAAACGATAGATGTCAGCAAAGGAACGCGGGAGGTCGTGGTTACCGCCCAAGCGCAAGACAATGCGGGCGGTTCAGGCATTGACCGGGTTGTCGTATTCCTGGACGGTAATCTTGGATTCACCTACGGCGCCGGCTCAAATTTTTCGATCCCCGGGATCGTCGGCGAGGATACATTCCACGACAATACCCCAAATAGCGGCAGTGTTAATTTTTCGGTGACAAGCGCGACGGCGCCAGGGACTTATCGAGTGACGCAAGTCTGGCTCTATGACATCGCTGGTAACTCGTCGATCTACTCCACCAGCGAGCTGCAAGCACTCGGCATTCGAACGACCATGCGCGTTACCGATGGCACGAATCCTCCACTGCCGTCGGCCACGATCGAAACAAGAATGGCATCCGACGATATTGTCCACAGCATTAGTACGAATGCCTGGCCGCTTGCTAGCAATACGCCGTTTTTCCTGACCATCAATTACGATGCGCTCACGAGCAATTTCCAGGATGTGACATTGAAAGGCGTTTCAGGTTCTTCTTATGCAACCAGCGTCACTGAAGTGGGTAACATCGGGACAATTTCAATCAGCGGCTCCGCGACGGCGATTGGAACAGCGCCGGTGTCCATCGAATTGAAGTTAACAGCCGCCGCAAACGCATCCGATTTCACTTATGCCGTGAAGACGTTCACTGTCAACGGGAAGCCGCAGAACTTTGGCGCAGACATGACAGGCACGATCCATCGAGGAGGCGCGACGGCTGATTTGATTCGCTGGAAAGAAGACACTGCATTGATTGACGGAGGTGACGGCGTTGATACCGTATCGTTCTCTCTGCCTGCTGACGCCTACAAGATCGCAAAACATGGGTCCGGATTCAGTCTGGACAACGGGGCCGGCTCCTCGACCCAGTTGCAGAACATCGAACGTCTACACTTCCACGATAAGGCGATCGCTCTGGACATCGACGGTCCGGGTGGCCAGGTTTATAGACTGTATCAGGCTGCATTCGATCGCAAGCCGGATTCTGGCGGCCTGGGATTCTGGATGCATCAGGTCGAGCAGAACGTCTCGCTGCTGGACGCTGCACGCTCTTTCATTTCCAGCGAGGAGTTTGCAAACCGATATGGCATTGACATCAGCAACGAACATTTCGTGAAAGCCCTCTATCAGAATGTTCTGCACCGAACCCCTGACCCCACAGGTTTTGATTTCTGGATGACCAAGCTGGGCGAAAATGTACAGCGCGCCGACATGCTGCTTGCATTCAGCGAAAGTGCGGAAAACGTCGCCCAGGTCACCGGAGTCATCGAGAACGGTTTCGAGTACACTCCATGGATGTAGAGATCGTCGGAACAGCCTGTCATGCACCCTCAAGGCTGTAACCGGTAGCGCTCGATAAATGCCTTTACACCGCCCGCATTGGCAGTCAGCCAGCGCTCCAGATCCGGCCGGTAAGCCTGGCGAAACTGCAACAGCAGGATAGCCGGTTCGAGCTGTCCGTCCCGTTCCAAAGCCTGCATTTTCAAGAGATCCGGATCCGTGATGCCAGCGGCATTGTTCGCCGCTGCCTCACTGGCAATCTTGAGGGCGGTACGCCATGACGCCAGCTCGATCTCATAAGTCGAGCTCGTCTTACCTTCGTTGCGCAAATTGACTTCGGCGAGGGCGCGCGCCAGGCGAATCGCAGTATCGGGCGTCTTCTCGCCAGACGGCCCGTCGATGCTGATCGTATATTTTCCATCCTTCCCCTGCTCTACCCGCGCGCCGCGGCGCAGGGCCAGCGATTGCAGCGGCTGCTGTGCGCGGGCGCGCATTTCCGCAAGCATCAGCCAGCTCGGACGCTGCGATGGGTCGACCGCAATCGCCGACAGCAGCGCCGCCTCGGCCGCCTCGACCTTGCCCTGCTGGCGCAAGGCGCTGCCGAGGAAGCGCCAGGCCTGGGCATTGCCCGGTTCGATCTCGGTGGCGCGCCGGAACTGCGCTTCCGCCTGCGCGAAATCCTTCAACCGAAAGTAGCTGTTGCCGGCGCCGACCCAGGCAAAGGAAAACTGCGGATCGGCGCGCATCACCGCCTCGTAGGCGGCGATTGCCTCTTTCAGATTGCCCTTCGCGAAATGCTGCTCGGCCGTAGCCAGCAGCGCGGCCGCTTGCGGCGATGGCGCGCGCATCGGCGCCGGTCCGTCGTCCAGCAGGCGCAGCACTTCCTGTCCGATCGGGTTGGCGGGATCGAGCGCGACCGCGCGCCCTGCCAGCCCGCGCGCAAGCCGCCGCATTTCCTCCACCTTGTCCGGCTGGGCGATCGTCGACAAGCGATAGAACACGCTCGCCGCAGCCGCTTGCGGCAGTGCCGCGTTCGGCGCCAGCGTCTCGGCTTCCTTGATCTTCTGCAGCGCCTCGGTGTGCTTGCCTTGGCCGTCAAGCGCATGGGCTTCGGCGAGCAGACGGCGGCAGTCGTCCTTGCAAGGATCTGCGGCCATGGCCGGTACGCTGAGTGCCAGCAGCGCGCTCAGGATAAGTGGGCGTAACAAGGTCATTGCATACTTCCGTAAACCAAAAGCGCATCTTACGACGCGGATTGCCGTCCATTCCTCACCGATTCCCACACTGCCACATGCCAACCGTACGCCGTGGCGGAAAGACCGTGTGTATGCTGGAGGCATGGCAGGCGGCGCTGTACGGCGGCCTGCGGCTTGTCGATCGCTTTTGTTGAATGCGCGCTGCACCATGCCGGACACCCAGGGCTACAAGGATCGCACCCACGCCGGCCGTGCGCTGGCGCGTCAGCTGCGCTACCAGCTCGGGCCGGAGAACGACTTGCTGGTGCTCGGACTGCCGCGCGGCGGCGTGCCAGTCGCCTTCGAGGTGTCGCAGATGCTGGGCGCCGAGCTCGATGTGGTGCTGGTGCGTAAACTCGGCATGCCGCACCATCCGGAGCTGGCCATGGGCGCAATCGGCAGCGGCGGCGTGCGCGTCCTGCAGCCAGGTGTGCCCGGCCTGATGGGCGTGACGCAGGAACAGGTCGACGAGGTCACCGCGCGCGAGCGGCGCGAACTCGACCGGCGCGACCGCCTTTACCGCGGCGCCCGTCCCCCGCCGCTTGTGAGCGGGCGCACCGTGGTCGTGGTCGACGACGGCATCGCCACAGGCGCCACGATGGAGGCGGCGCTCAAGGTGCTGCGGCGCCAGGGTCCGGCCAGATTGATCGCGGCGGCGCCGGTCGGCGCGTCCGATTCGGTCGGCCGCCTGGTGGCCGAGGCGGACGCGGTGGTATGCCCGCTGGTGCCGCCGCGCTTCCAGGCGGTGGGCCAGTTCTACCGCAGCTTCGGGCAGACCGGCGACGAGGAAGTACAGGATTTGCTGGCGCAGGCATGGGCGGGGCCCGCTGCACGGCACGCACAACAGAACAATAGAAAGGAGCAAACATGAAACCAATTCCAACCGAGACCGCCAGCGAAGTGGGCACTGTAGGCAAGTGGCTGGGCGCGGCTGCGGCCGGCGCACTGCTGATGTACTTGCTCGA
>Ga0265780_10008248_pt1 | contig 12667 bp, 10 predicted proteins | sample P1T30metagenome_FD_192432 | JGI IMG/M metagenome (GOLD analysis project Ga0265780, IMG submission 192432) | Plant litter microbial communities from East Loma Ridge, Irvine, California - P1 T30 | ecosystem: Environmental > Terrestrial > Plant litter > Unclassified | place: USA: California...
TACGTTATGCTATACTTCGTATTACTAATAATACGTTATGCTATACTTCGTATTACTAATAATACGTTATGCTATACTTCGTATTACTAATAATACGTTATGCTATACTTCGTATTACTAATAATACGTTATGCTATACTTCGTATTACTAATAATACGTTATGCTATACTTCGTATTACTAATAATACGTTATGCTATACTTCGTATTACTAATAATACGTTATGCTATACTTCGTATTACTAATAATACGTTATGCTATACTTCGTATTACTAATAATACTAGAAAAAAATTAAATTATAAATTAATTTAATTCAAAATAATAAATCGTAAAAAAATGATGGTTAATGTTAAATTAATATTGCTTTTTTCATTATTTATTAAATTATTTCAAGACAAATATATAATTAAAGCTTAGAGTTTATTTATATAATATATATATTTTATATTATAACGTATTTTAACACAAACTACTCAAATCATTAAAATCACAATAAATTTTTAAAATAAAAAAATAATTAATATTAAAAACAAAATATACAAGCAGAGGGGAAGAGGGAGAGTATTTTTAACAAAATAAAATTAAAAACTTTAATTTAGTGTTATAAATATCCACTAAATTATATATAAATCAATCACCTTTGATATTAAAAAACAAGGGAACACGGTTTTTATACAAAATATCATGATAAAAATAAGTTATTTTTTCATCAAAAGATACTTCTTTAAATTTAAATTCACTAATACGTACATCCTCATACATTAAATTCCAATTTTGGTTAACCAAATCTATCCTATTAAAAGAGTTAGAAACACTGTTATAATTATTTAGTTCTTGATAAAAATCCGAAGGATTATGAAAAACAAAATAAAAGATGAATAATATCTAATATAAAAACCTAATTAAATTTAAAAAATATTTAAAACACTTCAAATATTTTTATTATATAATAATTATTATATAATAATCATGTAATATAATTTTAACAATTTTAATATCATAAACACAATATAATAAAAAAAATTTATTAAAAACCTAAAAAAAAAAATTTTACAATTCAAATTAAAATATCAATAGACCACATAGTATAAATACCGTTAATATTCAAATCAGAATGAAACTCATTATTTTCAAAATAGATATCGAAAAAAAACTCATCATTAAAATTAAAATAATAAAAAACACCGTAAACCAATTCAAACAAAAATAACAAAATAAAAATAAAAACATATTAATATAAAAATTAAAAAAAAATTAATAATTAAATTACTTTAAATATTTTATTAAAATTATTAAAAAAATAAATTTTATTTAATAATATTAAATTATTTAAAGAAATAAAAATAATTTTATTTAATAAAAACCAATTAAATAAATAAATATAATTATAATTATAATCAAAAAATACAATATCAGTAGATTTATAATCATAAAAATAACTAGAAAAATTTAAAATAGGAATATTAAATTTAGAAAATTCAACAATATTTTTTAATGAAAATTTATAATTTAAAAAAATTATTAAAGAAATTTTATTTTGATTAAAAAATGATTTAAAAAAAAAATAAAAATTTTTTCTAAAAATTTTATTTGTATTAAAAAAAAAAAAATTTTGATAAATTTTAATTAAATTTTTATTATAAATATAAGAATAAAGATAAAACATATTTTTAAAATTATAATCAAAAATATAAAAATTTTGGTTATTATTAATAAATTGATACAAAATGTTAAAAAAATATTTATAAATAATCATAAAAGAATTATTAAAATAATAATAATTTTTAAAACTAAACTTAAAAGAAACAAAATTATAAAAATAAGAAATAACATATTTGTTTATATTTTTACTAAAAATTAATGAATAATTGAGAATATTTTTTTGAAAAAATGTTTTTTTATTATATTTTAAATAAATACTATTTTTTAAAAAAAAATTTATATTTTGTAAAAAAAAAAAATTAAATAAAAAATTTATATTTTGTAAAAAAAAAAAATTAAATAAAAAATTTATATTTTGTAAAAAAAAAACATATAAAATTTGAACCAATTAACAAAAAAAAAAATCAAAATCTACAAAAACAAATAAAAAAAAATCTTAAAAATTATTTTAATATTAATAAATTAAATTAATAAATTAAAACCAAAACCAAAAAAAAACATAGAAAAAATACAAATAAATATTATTAAAAATTCTTTTATAGTTAAATCAATTGGTAATTGGTGTTGATTTTTCAAAGTCATACCAAAAACAACATTAAATCAACATTTACTAAACCCAATCAAACCAAAAAAATTAGCACCAAACATTAATAATAATGTAGATAAAGGTGCAGAACTAATTAAACCTGTAAAAATATAAAATTCACTTAAAAATTTTAAAGTACCTGGTAAACCAGAATATAAAATATGCATAAACAAAATACTTAAACCTAAATTAGGAGTTGTATGTAAAATACCTGAAATTTCTGAAACAATCCTAGTATTATACCTTTTTTGAATACAATCAACTAAAAAAAACATTAAAGAAGATAAAAACGCATGTGTAATACAAAATAAAATACCACCTATAAACGCACCGGCATCACCCCATAAAAATGCAATATAAATTAAATTCATTTCTTGGACGGTACCATAAGCTACTAATTTTTTTAAATCTAATTGACCTCACATTTTTAATGAAGCATCTATAACACCCATAATAACAAATATTGAAAAAAAAGTAGTATCAATTTCAGCCCCTAATTCGTTGGTTATTTTATAAAAACCGTAAATAGCTGTTTTAACTAAAAACCCACTTAAAAAAATAGAAAAACCAGCTGGTGCTTCAACATGTGTTTTAGTTAATCAATATTGAAATGGTCAAATAGGTACTTTAAAACCAAAACCTAAAAATAATAATAAATATAAATACCAAACTTCATCATTTGTAAACTTAAAAGATCTTAAAGATAAAAATGATGTATTACCTACAGTATATATTATATAAGAAACACTGCACAATACTAATAAAGAACCAATTTGAGTCCAAATTAAAAAATACAATGAAGCTTGAATACCTCTTCTATATGGACTTACAAAGTAAACAAATAAAAAAGATGGTATTAACATAGTTTCATAAAATAAAAATATCAATAATAAATCATTTACAATAGTAAACATATAAATAACAAAAACTAGAAAATTACAAATAAATATAAATCTTACGTTACGTCAATACAATCTAGTATCTAAAGCTAAAAATGAAATTAAACCGACTATATAAGCTAATATTATAAAAATAAAACCAAAAAATTCTATGGAAAATTTAATAGTTCATATTTGTGTTAAAGGTAATTTTAAAAAAAATAAATCACTAAAAATGAAATTAAAATTGTCATACATAAAAAAAAATAATAAAGAAAAATAACATTTAATAAATATTCAAAAAATAAAACAAACCAAAATAAATGATATTAATAAAGAGTTAATTAAAACAAAACGAATTAAATAAACACTACTAAAATTTTTAAAAAAATTAGAAAAATTAAAAAATTTAGAACCATAATAAATTATCATAGCAAAAATCATAGATGATAAAAAAAAGATTAAATTAAACTCAAATAAATATCTTAATAAGTAAACATAGTACAAATTAATCATAATTTCTATATTGATAAAAAATAATAAATAACAAATAGCAAATTCTACACATAATTAAAAAAAAATAACAACCAAGCTAATTAAAATAAAATACATAAAATTATAATTATAACAAAATATTTAAAAAAGCGACTATAAAAATTTTCAAAAATCCAATCTTTATAAAAAACCCTTATTTCATTAACTTTTAAAGATTTTAAACTTAAAGTAAAATAAGTCAAAATTCTAGTAAATTTCATTTTAAAAAAACGAATATTTACGTATGTTCAAATATTTAATTTAAAAAGTATATGTGGTGTATCAGTAACATTATATCAATATTTATATAAATTTTGGAACAACTTCTACTAACATTTCTGCAAGGAATCGAACCTTGATTTATGAGGTGAAAACCCATTGTCCTAACCTTTAGACGACAAAAATAAAAAAAAAAATATTAAAAATTAAATAGAACGTGAAAATGACGAAATAAATTTTTTTCTATTAATTTTTCTAGATATAGGACCTCTTATATTAGCACCTCTAGGTGTTAAACGTTTTTTTAACAGAATTAAACTATTTTTATAAAATTTTATGAATGAACCATCTTTTTTATATATATTAAATTTAGTTCTTATTAAAATACTTCTATGTTTACTTTTTTTTTTTATTTGGTTTTCAGGAACAACTTCTCGACATGAAATTTTTAAAAAATCACCAACAAAAGCTAAACGACCACTAGAACCTTTATATAAATGAAAAACATTAGCTTTTAAAACACCACAATTATCAACCGGTTTAAGAATTGAATTTTTCTGTATCAAATATATACCTAAATAAAAAAAATAAAAAAACTATTTATTTATTTTTTTTTTAAAAATACGAGTGGAAACTGCTGCAATAGTTTGGTTTGTTAAATTTTGTTTTCGCATAAACAAAAAACTAACAAAATCATTAAAAAAATCATATAAAGTTAGCAACTCATAATAATTATTTAATTTTAAATTCCTATTAAATTTGCTTAAATTAACACAAACCATACTTGCAAATAATAATAATAAACCAACCATTAAAAATTCAAAACTATTTAGTATATAATAACTGGTGTACAAACCAAAAACATCATTCATTAAGAAATTATTTAATGATTCATAATAATCATCTCAATAATAATTAATATTTAAATCAAATGGTAATAAAAATTCCAAATTAAAAGGAAAAATTAACCATAAAATCAATAGAAAAAAACCAACAAAAATACCTAAATATTTAAAAGAATAAATATTTAAATTAATTTTATTATTATTACCATAAACATTTAGATAAAATAAAAACAAAGCACTTATAAAAACAATTACACATTCAGTTAACCATAAAAAAGCTGTAAAAATTTCTAAATTATAAAAACTTAAAATTAAACCAAAATAAAAAAACAACATAAATAAATAAAATAAAGTAAAATATAAATTACCAGTAGAATATATCAAATACAATGTATAAAAAATTATAAATTGTAAAAAAAAAACTTCATTTAAAAAATTTATTAAAAAAAAATAATTTATAAAAAAAAAATTTAAATTAACTAATAATCAATCCAACAATCAAATATATTATTTATTTAATAAAAATAAATAAACATATCATAATAATAGTTATAAAAATTAATAAACACATTAGGAAATTCTCAACCACCAAAAAATAAAATATTTATAATTAATGAAAAAAAAAATAAATGTAAATACTCACCTAAATAATACAAACCAAAAAAAAAACCACCATATTCAGTTGAATAACCTGTAACTAATTCTGATTCAGCTTCAGGTAAATCAAAAGGTGCTCTACTTGTTTCTAATAAAAAAGTAATAATAATTAAACCACATAATAAAAAAAATAAACTAATAAATCAATAGTTCTCTTGATACACCACAATAGGTAAAAAAGAAAAAGATTCGCTTATAAATACAATATTTAAAACCATTAAACCTAAAAATAATTCTAAATTTAACATACCAATACCTGTACGAATAGCTGCCAACATAGCGTATTTATTTTTACTGAAATAACCGGTTAACATAACACACATACCAAATAAAACAGAAAATAAAGAAATGTAAATTAAATTATATTCAATTTCAAACAAAGATATACTTGGACCTCAAACACCATTCATCCAAAAAGAATAACAAACTGCTAAAGCAATACTAGGTATAGTAACAAACATAGCCCTATTAGACTCATCCGGAATTAAAGAACCCTTAACAAAAAGTTTTAAAGCATCTGCAATATATTGTAACCTACCTTTATAACCTACAAAATTTGGACCAACCCGTCTTTGAACTAAAGCTAAAAATTTACGTTCAATTAATGTTAAAGAAGCAATTATAATAGTTAAAACTAACATTAAAACAATATTAATTATTAAAATAATTATTAATCCTAAAATACTCAAAATATAAATAGTTATTTGTTTTTTATGATAAAAATAAAAATTTTTATAAATTTTTATTTTTATCATAAATTTCAAATTCATTAAAATAAGAATTAGAAAATAAAATTCTAACTTTAGAGTTTGGTAAACGAGTTAATCTTTTATTTACATATTGTAAATATCTAATTTTAAATAAATAATATAAAACACGTTTATGTCATCTAGGAATACCCAATGTACTATGAACAGCTATACGTCTTTCAATATGAGAATCTAATAACATTAAAAAAAAAAACATAACACCAATTAAAGTTGTTAAATGACCAACAGAAGCCATACCATGTCAACCCATCATAAAAGCTGGGTAATCATGAATTCTTCTAGGCATACCAGAATAACCTAATCAAAACATAGGGATAAATGTTAATCATTGACCACCAAAAAAATAAACTAAATGTAAATAACCAAACATTCTAGAATATTTTATACCGAATAATGCGGGAAAATAATAATAAATACCAGCAAAAGAACCAGTTAAAACACCTGCAGAAAACATTAAATGAAAATGAGCAATAACATAAAATGTATCGTGCATAGAAACATTTAAACTAACGTGAGATAATCACATACCAGTTAAACCACCAGATAAAAAAAATAAAATAAAAGCAAAAGTAAATAATAAAGCAACATCTCATTTCAACGCACCATTTAATAAAGTCATTGTTCAGTTTACAATTTTAATTGTAGCTGGTAAAGAAATCATAACAGTAATTGTACTATATAAAGCTCTACTTCTATGATCTAAACCAACTAAATACATATGATGACCTCAAACAACAAAACCCATATAAGCCATCATATAAATAGCTCAAATTAAATGGTGTTTAGAAGCGATTCTTCTAGTGTTAGAATAAGGTAAAATCATATTAACAACACCAAAAAGAGGAATAATTAAAATATAAACTTCAGGGTGACCAAAAAATCAAAATAAATGTTGAAATAAAACAGTATCACCACCATAAACAAACTCAAAAAATGTTGTTTGTCAATGTCTATCTAATAATAACATAATCATAGCAGCACCTAAAACTGGTGTAACTAAAGCTAACATTCTCATTGTTAAAAATAAAGCAATAGTAATAAATGGTAATAAAACTCTTCTATTTCTTAAACCAGGCATACTTAAAGTACGTCTTGTGATTAATAAATTTGTAAATGAAATGGTAGTACTCATACCAGTAAAAATAACACCAACAACAGCTATATCTTGACTACCTATACCAGTAAATTTAGTATTACTAGAAAAAGGTGTAATAAAAGCCCAACCAGACATTGTTAATGTTCTATTAGAACATTTGGTAAAATAAACTTTTTTTCTACGGGCTTTAACTGCTTTATTAGCTACATACCAAAAAGATTCGGGGTATTGAATTATGGAAGTTCAAAATAATAATTTACTTGGTATAAAAGAATAAACATCGTAATTAGTATAATTAATTTGTTTTCTTGGTTTTCAAAATGAAAAAAATTGATCTAATTCATAATTTTTAAAAAAATTAGAAAATAAATAGCTGTTATCTTTAAAATCTAAAAATTTTCTATTTTTAGATTTATCTAATAAAGGTAAATAATAAGAAGGTTTATCATAATAACGCCAAAATTGAGGTCTTAAAAATGCTGTTTTTGCAACTAACAATCACCCACAAGGTTGAATCCAAAAACCAATACTATTCAATCTTGGATAAGCAACATCTTTTGAACCGACGTGATAAGGAATAAAAAAATTAGCAAACCCACCAAATAATATAGGAACAACAACAAAAAAGACCATAATTAACCCATGGGCTGTAATTACTTGAATATATCTTAAAGAATCACCCTTAAAAAAAGTACTACCAGGGTAAGCTAATTCTAATCTAATCATTGTTGCTAATGCAGCACCAGAAATACCAGTACACATACTAAAATAAAAATAATTTAAAGCTATACGTTTATGATTAATTGTGTAAACATATTTTTTTAAAAAATATTTTCTTAAATCATTAAATCTATTTAAATAATTTTTTCATCTTTTTAAAAATAAAAAATTAGTAAATTCTTTTTGAAAACCAAAAAAATAAAAATTTAAATCAAAAAACACATTACGAATATCTAAATATAAAAAATTAGAAAAAAAATTTCTCACCATGAATAAATCTAATAATTAATTGGTGTAATTAACAAATTAAAAATGTAATATATAAATAAAAATATTAAAAATAATATTAAAATTAATATTAAAATTAAAAATTAAAAAATTAAAGGATCAAAAAAATAAAAAAAATAAAAAAAATAAAATAAATAAAATAAATAAAAAATTATAATTATAATTTTTAAATTTAAAAAAATTTAAATTTCTTAAATTAAAAAATAAAAAAAATAAAAATAAATAATATACATATATATGATAATATATTAAAAATTCATAATTTGTTTTATATATATAAAAAATAAACAAAAAAAATAAAAACCCAAAAATTATAATAACAAAAATTTTTAAGAATTTAAAGTTTTAATTATTACATTTTTTAAATAATGCTTTCTATACATTTCTAAATTATTAAACTCAGCGAGTTTTCAATAAAAAAAAGGATTTATATTAAATTTGTTCATTCAATTATAATTAAAAAAATTTAAATAATTAATTAAACCATAATAAATCAATTTTAAATCATTAAAAAAAACTCTAAAAAATAATTTTCTATTATTAACATAAAATCAATAATAAGGTGAATCTAGAAATTTTCTAAAAAAAAATTTAAATCAAGGATACATAAAAATTCAAGCAAAAATATATAAAATTATAAAATTTTGAAAATTAGCTGCTAATAGAGGATATCTTATTCTACCAATCTCTAAAGATCTCAATACAAAAAAAATTCAAACACCATATATAAAAACAATATGTCAAAATTTTAAAATAAATAATAACATAACATAATGATTTACAATTCTAGTTCTTCTAGGTTCTTGTTCTAAAACTCATGAATGATCATCAATATCATAAATTCAATTTAAATTACCATAAAAATGTAAAACATGATAAAATTGATAAAATTCTAATCACACAATATAAGTTAAAAACAAAGTTAAAATTAATAATAATATGCTGTGTTTAGAAAAAACATTTCATTTTAATGACAACATAAACATATATGTAACAATAATTAATAAAACTAAAGGAAAAATTTTTAAGAAAAATAATTTCCAAGAATATAAATGAGTTTTAAAAACACTAATTTGATCAAACATATAAAAAGATTCCTGAGAAGAATTTATTGTTAAAAATAAAAATACTGAAAAAGTTGCAACTTCAATCAACCAAAATAAAATATAAGTTCTTCTTCAGAAACGTTGAACAACACTAGTATATTTACCAAATTGATATTTTTTTATGAAAAAAACAAAACCCGAAATTAATCAATAACCAAACATAGTTACAGCTATTCAACAAAAAACTATTTTATTAAATGGTAAAGATTTTAAAACCAATGTAAAATATATAATTAAAAAACCAATTAAAATAGCAAAAACTCAATATTTTAAAGCAACTCATAAATATTTATAAAAAGAATAAAAAAAATTTAAATAATAATTTAAAAAATTTTTATTTTGAGTTAAAAATTTAAAATTTAAATAAAAACCTTTATTATTATTTAATACACGAAAATATGATCTATGTGTAGTTAAATTATAATTATTAATATAATATTTTAAAGAAAACAATTTGGACCAAACGAAATCAATTAATAAAAAATCGTTATTTTTAAAAAATTTATCATAATAATAATTTTTTAAAACAAAAACACTATAATTATAATACATTTTTTTATCTTTAATATCAAATTCATCTCGCTCTAAATCTAATTTACTTACAGATAAATTTAAAAAATCATAAAGTCAACAATAACAAAACCAATAATAAGAATTTAAAACTTTAAAATTTTTAAAAAAATTAAACATTCTATAAAAACAAGGGAAGCGGGATTCGAACCCACGACGATGATTTTGAAGACCATAGTTTTACCCTTAAACTATTCCCCTTATTAAAATAATTAATTATTATTAACTAATTAAAACTTTATAAGCTTGTTTAAATCAATGAATTACTGTTTTATAACGTAAAAAAGATTCATCTTTTTCTTTCATACCTTCTCAAAAAAATGTAAATTTTTTTAATTCCATATTTTTTAATGTTTTAAAATAAAACTTATAAAAATATAATTTTAAAAAAATAACAAAATTAGAAAAACTATTAAAATATAAATAAGTATTATCAATTAATAAATATTTATTAATTAAAAATACAAAATAATTAATAATGTTTTTAAAAATATAACCATATCAAAAAATTAAATTTTTAAATTCACCGATTAAAAAAAAAACATTATAAAAATTATATTTTAATATTCTAGAAAAAATAGTTGAATAAAATAAAATTAAAATACCTCATCAAAAATAACCAAAATTAAATGTAAAACGATAAAATACAAAAAATAAACCGTATACAACCAAAACATTCAACCATAAACATCAATAAACACCTGTTCTATATAATTGTCTATTTCTAGAATATCTACTTTTATTAAAAATTCTATTTTTTCTTATAAAATTAAATTTATACAATTTAACAGAATTAATATTAATATATTTAGATAAAGAAGATTCAGAAAATTTTACAAAATAATGTTTATTTAACAATTTTTTTCAATCAGAATTAATTTTCATTTTTAAATCTTTAGCAAACAATTTAAAAAAATAAATATTTTTATAAGATTGTTTAAAATTTTTTAAAAAAAGTTTATTATATTTAAAAAATTTATCTTTTAAATAAAATAAATTTAAATTAATTTTTTTAACTGATATATTTTTAACAAAATTTAAATTAAAATTATATTTATATCAATCATTAAAAACATTTAAGTTATAAACTATAAATTTATTTTTAGATAAAGAATACAAATTAAAAAAAAAAAAAATTAATTTTAAATTGTTAAATTCACTGTAACTTTTATAAAAAAAAGAAGAATATAAATTAAAATATTTTTTGAAAAAAAATTTCTGAATAATTAAAAAATCTATAAAACTATTATTTTTAATCTTTTTAATGTATTTAAATTGCTTATATAATGCATTTAAACTGTAATATGAATATGTTTCTTTTTTATTGAAAAAATGAAAAAACAAAATCATTGGGTAGTTTTTAAATCTATAATTAAAAATTTTTAAATTATTGTAAGAATCGTTATAAAAATTATAAAATAAATTTTCTTTATGAAATAAAGATAAAAATAATTTTTCAAAATAATTTAAATAATTAAAATTATTTTTATAAAAAATATTAGTATGGTTTATTTTTATAAAAAAAAATTCTAATATATTTCTAAAATAATAAATAAAAGCAGAAAAAAAACTTCAAACATAATAAAAAAAAAACACTGTATTTAAATAATTATAAAATAAAACTAATTCTACCTTAAATATTATAAATAAAAATAAAAAATAAATTAAATTATTTTTTAAAAAAATAATTTAAACATATTTTATAAAATGAGTTAAAATAAAAATTTTTTAAACGTAATTTAATTAAAAATTCATTAAATTGTCTATATCTTATTAATGTATAATTAATGTTGTTTTTTTTATTAAAAAATTGAGTAGGTCATAAAAGTTCGAATAATGAACCAAAAATTAAAGATTTAATAAAATTATAAAATAAAAATATTAAAACAATCTCTTCAGATGAAACTAATTTAAAATTTAAAAAATAATTAAAATTGTTAATATGTTCATAAAAACCCAAAAAAAAAAAAAATATTTTTTAAAAAATAAAAAAATAAAATATAATTAAATTAAAAAATAAAAATATAATTAAATTATAATCCACCAACAGGTTCCCCTACCGGTACCTTGTGTCAACTTCACTCAGATAACTAATTTATTCTAATAACCCAACCTATAAAAAAAAAATTTTTATAAATAAATAAAAATTCTAATATAATATTACAATAAAAAATTATACCCGTTATATAAGTTAATTTGCATTAAAGATTTTTCGAGATAAACCAATTTTCAGAGCGTGATGGGCGGTGTGTGCAAAATTTAACTTTACATTCACCGTAACGTACTAATTTACGATTACTAACGATTTCGACTTCATGTTTTCGAATTTCAGAAAACAATCTGAACTTTAGTAATTTTTAGAGATTTGCTTAAAATCACTTAATCGCAACTCTTTGTTTTTACTTTTGTAACACGTGTGTAGCCCAAAATACTTAGACCATAATGACTTGACTTCGGTCTTTTCTCCCATTTTATTAAAAATAAAATCATTATATAAAAAAAATAATTTATAAATTGAAAATTTAAATAAATTATATTAAAAATATATATAAGAGTTGCGTTCGTTATAAAACTTAATTTTACATTTCACAGCACGAACCGACGACAGCCATGCAATACTGCATTAACATATAAATTTATATTAAATTAATAATATATATATAATATTAACCATTTTGGTAAGATTTTACGCGGATTATCGTATTAAACCACATGTTCCACCGTTTGAAAATATT